>Ga0209489_103597_pt1 | contig 29936 bp, 16 predicted proteins | sample SiratrowhiteBW_FD_187527 | JGI IMG/M metagenome (GOLD analysis project Ga0209489, IMG submission 187527) | Root nodule microbial communities of legume samples collected from California, USA - Siratro white BW (SPAdes) (version 2) | ecosystem: Host-associated > Plants > Roots > Nodule | place...
TATTATTATTTCAAGAATACTTAAACTGATAAATATATTTTTATGTTATTATTGATTTTTATTTCTTTTTATTTTTATCATTATGCTTTAATTTAAAAGATTACCCGGACAAAATCGGGTGTTGACAATACAATAATGTTATATGATCCATGTTAAATAAAATATACTTTTACTTAGTTATTGACAAAATAATAATTTTGATAATAAAAGATGTTGTATTTTAAGTTTTAAAGTGGTAGATATATAAATTTAAAAATTTGGAAATAACTACTTTTAAATTTAAAAATTTATTCGATGAATAAAATCTGGTGACTTCTTAGGTCTGTTCATGGAGAATTTAGTAACACAACCGATATAAATAGGTTTTAGGCTTGCCCAAACTTTTAAACAGGTTTATTTCAGTTTAAAAAAATGTTTGTAATAGATAAATAACTCAAATTTAAGATAGTAAATAATGATTTGGGAGACTCCGACCTCTTTCCACTCTTAACTAAGAGATAATATTTGATATTGTGAACTGTTGCAATTTGACAAGAGATGGTGATATTTTGATATCACTATTAATCTTTGACACCATTTAACATTAATATATTATTATTATTTTATTTATATATAATATTTTATTAATAAAATGCAATGTCAAATGGAAATATAATATGAAGAGTAGTGTATGATATCATTGTCTATGAGATTAACTTAAAATAAACTCTATTAGCCACCAAGTCACTTAACTATCAAATTTTACACTTAACTATCAAATTTTAATAGTTAATAAGTGTGATTTGTGAATACTTATTTTTTGGTGAATAAAATGTTTCATTTCTCTGCAATAATAAGTTGCAACATTTAGTAAATTTCAAATTCAATTATATCATTATTGTTGTGGACATTATATATATATATATATATATATATAACATAGATGTAAAATAAATAAGATAATATAAATAATTTCAAATTATTAATTACTTTATCGATGAAATTTATGTTCTACGATATCACGACCCATCCTTCCCATCCTTAAATCATGATCGAGGCATCAATACACAATACATTCATGTAGAATAATTAACCTAAGATTAAACTCTATTGAAAACATCACTAGACATCAAACTTTAAATAAAAAAAAATACGGACATGTCAACCAATTTAATGTAATTCATGTGTAGTATCATTCATATATTGTCAAAAATATTAAAATTTGTATTACGTACATGTCTATAAACTAATATTTTCTACATCTCAGAATAAAGAGATTTCATGTATATCTTTAATCACATAGTTGCACAACTAAAATTACCAAAATACACTTTCCATTGTATCAAGCGATGCCTAAGAAAAAGACGTAGAAACCCCTGCTAAAGTCAGCTACTCAACATCTGCGTCTGACGGGAAAAAATATGTGAATTTTTTTCCCTAATTCAAATAACTTTCTCCGCGAATAATTTGCTCTGTTTTGTAAAATTAAAGTGAGAAAAGAAAGGAAGAACAGGGAACAGAGAAGAGTGTGTAAATTGAAGGCCTGTGAACGAGAATGGCGATGGCGGCACGAGCAGAAAGGATGTTGAGAGCGTTGAGGAGTGGTCGGCGGCAGTTTTCGGTGGGAAGGCAGTTGGAGGAGAAATGGCTTACGCTGCCTCCGGTGGCTGCGAGTGGAACTGTGGCGGTGAAGGGAGAGAGAAAGGGAAAGGGAAACGAACTCTCCTCCACTCCCACCACCGCGCTCAAATGGATTGTTCGGTGCTGCCCAAGCCTCCCCATTTCCCTTCTGCACAAGCTTTTCCGTCTAAGACAGGTTCGACTTCTCTCTCCTCCTCACACCGACATGCAACATCAAACACTGAAAAGGGTCAGTCTCTCTTCCATTCATTCCTTTTCTTTTCCTGTCATACCGCATATCGTATTATCCTAACGTCATCGAATGAAGGTGGCAGCTAAAGACACCTTGAACGCTGGAGATCGGATTTTACTTCCTCAATCTGTTCAACAAAAACCAACGCCTACACACAAACCTCATTCTCCTCTCACTCCCCAACAAATCAACTTTATCCGCACTCTTGTTATACACAAGGTTTTCAACGTTAACTACTTTATTTATTTTTTTTTCTTTTCCCTGTCTCATATCTTCCTCTTATATCAATATCAATCTCTGCTTATGTGCTTAGGATCCTGCCATTCTCGTCCTCAACAAACCTCCAGGAATGCCTGTGCAGGTATGCGCCCCCCCTCTCATTTGAGGATGCCATACTCATCGTTTAATTCTTACACTTGCTTTCCATGTCTCTCATTAGGGTGGCATTAATATCAAACACAGCTTAGATGCAGTAGCTGCTGCATGTTTAAATTATGAATACTCTGAACCTCCTCGTCTGGTGAGCTCTTTGTTATCTTTGTCATACAGTATTTGTGCAATCTCTTCTTTACCATTCACTTTTTATGCCTTCTCTAGTAGCAAGCTATTATATTTGTTTCATCCTCAGCCTGTTATTTAATCTAAATAATGACGATAAAAAGGGTTAAATAGAGTGTTTGGCGAATGTAAACTGTTTTTCAAGTTATTGTTCCTTTGCTAATAATTTCACATCATAATGTGGCTCTAGCTGTTTGTGTTTTGGGAAGAAAGAGCTCAAGATAATCATGCACTCAACTTACTGCTCAAATTTTGCATTGGTTTTGTTATAATGTCAAGAATTTAAGAACCCATGACATGATGAAGCCCTTTTCCTCTGTGAGGCAATATTGTTTCCTGCACCAGTGTCTTACAGATATTTATTTCTTATGCCCTTTTAGAAGTATGAGGAGATGCTTGCTATTGTAAACAATGCATCAAATAAAAAGGGAAGAAAATGATTTTTCTAAAGAAAATTTATCACTGGATAAACTTTTATTGTTCTTATACTCAAGACTCTAAAGTTACTAAAATTCAATTGGTATCTTCGTAAAGGAAAGTGGTAAACATTATTATTTATTATTCTTCTATCAAGACCGTTTCATCTGTTATCATCATTACAAAGCTTGAGCTTAATTTCCGTGAATTAGTGGGATTGTTTGCCTTGTCTTTTAGTCCCGTGCCAATATGATTGATGGTTGTTTTGATGCATGAAGCATGAACAAGATATTAGGCTGATACTCGAACAAGATTGTTTTTAGGTGCATAGACTAGACAGAGACTGTTCTGGCATTCTGGTGATGGGAAGAACACAGACAAGTACTACAGTCCTGCATTCCATCTTTCGAGAGAAAACATCCAGGGCATTAGATGATGTGAGTAAAATAATTGTTCTTTTACATCAAATGCTTCATCCATGCTAAAACATTCAGAGCAGTTGTCTCTTAGGGTCTATGTCCATTTCATTGTTTTTCTTGATTTTGCGCTGTTTGATCTTAAATAGATTGGCAAAGAGAAGAGAATACTACAAAGAAGGTATTGGGCACTGGTCCTTGGATGTCCTAGACGTTCAAAGGGGTTGGTCACTGCTTCACTGGGTAAGGTTGTATCCTTATTGTTGCTTGTTAACTATTTACTAGGAGCTTTCAGCTGGTCAATCTTACTCCTGGAATGTTATGCTTTGTGCATGCTTCATCCATTTCGTATCAGAATTGTCAGACTTATAAAATAATACCTTGTATGTAATGTGCATAAATGAAAAAGTATAACTTGTATCAAACATTTTAAGCAACCAGTAGTATATGCTGTCAGTAATTACTAAATTTATCATGTCTTTCACTGTTAAAGGAAGTTTGACAATCATTTTCCTCAAGTGGTGGGGAGTGTTACGTATGAGGAATTTGCCTTAGTCCCTTAATCCTTTTATCTTCTTATGGGTAGCTGGTTTTCTGATAAATCCTTGTTTTAGTCACGGTGGTTCCTTTAATGCTTTAGAAGCAAGTTCAAAACAAACTTGTTAGTATCCATAAAATGAAGCCCTACACTCATGGATTGCTGCCACCAACTATTTGCATAACATGAAAGCTTAGCCCTTACAGTTACAACGCAATAGCCCATAACCTATATTAACTTCTAGCATTAAAATAAATGGACATTGATTTGAGTAGCTATAGAAAGCTCCGTATTCTTGCTTAATAATGTTGTAAACTTATAGCCCTTTATTTGTTTTCAGGTGGTAGTTGACAATGGGAAATCTGATCGAATAACTGTAGTTGACAATTCTACATCATTGTCATCACAACATGCCATTACAGAGTACCGAGTGATTGCATCATCATCACAAGGTTGGTAATGAAACTTGCTTTTAATTCTGAGATTAAATATCATAAAATTACCTTTGAGAGTGATATGAACAAATTCCATTATTTCCCCCGTGTTCATGTTTTTGTGATATTTTAAACTCGTTAGGACCCTAATTTCAGCCACTCTCATTCTCACTAATTGTTAATGGGTTGGGGTCGTTAAATGTCATTAGTGTTCTAGAAGCAATTATTAACAGCACTGCTTATAAAGTTATTGCAATGTCAAAAAATGCATGCTTTCAAACTATTTTAGTTTACAAATTGGTTTATTAAATAATGTTGTTCAACATTTTCACTTGATACTAGAAAGGCAGAGAGTCCCTGACAAAAGGAGCTAACGGTCACATAACAAATATGACTTTGACTTAAGTTCATGTTTGGGAAATAGAATTTATAGTCTGCCAAAAGCATAAGTAATCGCACCAGCTGGAGGATGTCTTATTTTTATCTCAACTTCTGTGTGCCAATGTTTGACCCTACATATTTTAGAAAAATTTTGACGTGTATTTTTCTTCACCCTCTCTGGCATGAGTTTTTCCTGCTAAGTTCTTCTCCTCAGCTCTCTTTATCTGGCAACCCCCTATTTATGCCATCTCAAATAGTGCAGGTTACACATGGTTGGAGTTGTCCCCTTTGACTGGTAGAAAACATCAGGTAACAAAAACTAGGGAAGAATCATTTGATATTTGTGTTAGTCAGAACATAAAATGTTAACATCATTTCATATGGCTCGCCATAATTTCTATTCTAAGTGTGTGTACTGGTGCCACAGCTTCGAGTGCACTGTGCTGAGGTGTTAGGTACACCAATAGTTGGGGACTACAAGTATGGATGGCAAGCTCACAGGAAGTGGGGAGATTTTGATTTGTCTAATGTGGAGGACTCCTGTGAAGAGCCTCTCAAGGAAGAAACACTCCCCTTTGGCCTTAATTTGAACAATGGGAGCGTCTCTGAGAATCATCCTTGTTTACATCTTCATTGCAAGCAAATAGTCTTACCCAATATATCTCAAGTACTGCAAACTGTGCAATCATTTTCCAATTGTGATCTTTCACTAGTGGATGGGCTTGAGTTGGTCGCGGATTTGCCTCCATACATGCAAAGAAGTTGGGATGTCACAAATTATTGAGCTAATGGTTTATGTATCTCAGCCTTTCTAAATTCTAATTCACCCGATTTCGACAACGCAAATTCTTCCGCTCTGGTTTCCTCAGAATTTACCAGATGTTGGTTTGAGCTTGTTGTCTCACCATTTGGCATTGCATTTTCCTAACCATCAAGCATTGTATTTTTCCTAACCATTAAGCATTGCTGACTCTATGTCATGCTACAGTGCTACTCTATATAGCAGTGTCATTGGATTATATTCAGGTCAGTTGATTCATAGGAATTTAATCATCCGTCACTTGTCATAGTTCCTTCATTCTTATTGTTTTGTCCATCATAGCCACATTATGATAACTAGTATATTTTTCCTATCCATGCTATAGAAATATGTTATTACCCATTAATTAGACATATATTTTAATAAAGAATCTTTATTGTATGTGTGTTAGTGGTTTAGAAATGGCGAGATCAATATTTATGAGTTGCTTTTGGGAAAAGATTAATGTTTTGTTCGGACTGAGGAGTGCAAACTAGAAAGTAGAACGGAAAGAAAAGAAAGGGAAAAGAAAAAAAAAAGATTGTTTGAATTATAAAAAATGAAGAAAAACAAGTGAAAAATTTAAGAATAGTTTGATTAATGTGATATAATGAAAAGAATTTTAATTAATATATTTATAAAACGATTAAATTGTTTTTGTTTTAAGAATCAAATCAAATTGGATATTTAAAGACGTTTTAATACCTAGTATTTTTGTTGATGTTGGGTTAAACTCTCTTTTCTACTATCATCTATTTTAAAAAACACATTAAAATAAAACTGAAATACCTAGATAAAAAAAACATATTTTTAAAGAAATTAGATTGAAGTTGAAATAAAATTACAAATAAAATGAAAAAAAAACATAATAATATATTAGTACGAGTAAATTTTTTAACATGAAACAAATATCAAAATTTAAATCAATTGATTTTATCTTAAAAATGCACTATTTTATAATTGTATAAATTTAACTTCCTCCTCGTGGTAAATTCGTAATAATCACCTGATACAAATATCTGCATTTTAAATTGTTCATGATCTTTGCTTTGTATTTTAATTAAATAAATTGAAAAATGTTTATTTTTAAAACTTATTATTTTCAAATGTTTATTTTAATAAAATTAAAAGACGACGCAGTCCATCGTAGCTTGAGATAATGTAATCTTTTGTTTATTTATTTTTTTACCTGGTTAAATCTATGCCATTTTTTTTTCTTTTTCTTCAAGTATATCATTGACGTAAAATAAATCTTCTTGTGCTAAATAATTATATTTTTAATAGTTTCCACATGACTACAAACATGTTTAAAGTAAAAAATTTAAGGATTTGATACAAACGAATTTGATTTTATATAGTTTATAATTTTCTACTAAATTGATTAAAAATTTCGAATGTTTGTAAATATTGATTGTGTATGTTATTTAAAAAGTAGCCGCGGAGGGATTTAATTGAGAGGAGAGACGATCTGAATCCATTTTGAAATTCCTTTGTTACTTCATCGCTCGAAGTGAAGCGAAGCGATGACGGTTGATGCTAAATTTGCGCGGCTTTTGGAGAATTTGAAGGTAGAAGATCCATGGCTTCCCCCAAACACGTGGGAATCCATACCTTCTGAGAGTGGACTTCACTCTTCTTCGTCTTCTTCTCATCAACCAAATCAACCTCTCTCTCACCTTTCCACTCTCTCTGTAAGTTCATCTTCCTCTTCCAAACTAACCTATGCTTTCCACTGCAATGCAATGCGTTTAGCCATCGGAAAACCTAGTCAATTTGCAACAATTGCTTTCCTACTTTTTCAGGCTTTGCTTTTCCATCGCTATATATCTATGCATTTTGAACTTAATTCAGCTGACATCTATGGACCCAGGAATCAAGTTTGGTGAGGCTGGCCATGAATGCGATGCAAGGTGCAAAATCATCCCTCGTTAGCATTCAAAGGATATCTGCCATCTTTTGTTCTGATCCAGCTGACAGGACCTTCCTCCACATCCCCAACCTCTGGAATCGTGCTTCTAGCACTCCTGCTTTGGGAAATATACTTAAATCCATTGGTTGCACCGCCTCTCTGGTCTTTCTTCTTCGTGCGTTTGTGGATTATTATACAAATATGAATGTGGACCTCAGTTTTGGACACAATCATCATAATTCTGACGTTTTCCAAAGCCAGAGTCATCAAGGGGACACAGTGCCAGCACAACAGTTGCCTCCATTTACTCTTGTTAATCAAGCCTTTGCTGTTGCTGTGGGAAAAGTCTTGGAAGGGTACATCTGCGGATTGGACACAATTCATACATCTGTTATCTTGAGGCGTTCATCAACAAATGTGGATTTGACTGTGCCGGGGTGTTTAAAGAATGTAGTGCATTCTGAAATTACACTACTTGAGTTTTACCTGCACACAAAAGAACTAAGGACTCAGATTGAAGCCCTTGCTAGTGTATGTAACCTTCAAAAGTGGGCCCTTTGCTTTTCAGATACAGCTTTCGAGGACCTGGTTACTGAAGCTACTTCTGAATTTCGTAATTTCTGCAGAGGGGGAGATCTATTAACATTTTTGTTTTCACAATTACAGGTTTGCTTATTTGAATGTGAACCTATTGTTAGTATATATGGAAAATATCAAACAGTCTCTTGGATGATATCTTGTAATATTTTAAATTATCGCTTAGAATTTGTTTCCCATTTTCTTGTTCTCCTTATTATCTCTTAGTTACTATTTTATTATACGCTGTGAAGTATCAATCAAGGGCGCCATTAAATCTATACTTCACAGCATATACCCACATGTACTTATCTTTTGGCAAATCCCTTAATTATCATTCTAGAAGGGGACAAAGAAAGATGAGTTTGGGATATCGCAATAAGTAATGGATTACAAAATAGCTTATCATGGTAGGAAGATTGTTGGATTTTATTGTTACTTTTTTTTTCTAGTGTCGTAGGGACATTGGACGAGAAGAGTTGTAGCATGCAGAGCATTTATAACAAATACAAATTTAAATTGGAGAGATGACAGGCTAGTGGAGAATATAATTGTCATGAGGAGCTTACCTACTCAATATTTTACATATTTTTTTGCAATGGAACAAGTGCATTACATCTGCAAAAGATATTTTAAATAACTTTTCTTTATTGAAATATCTCCTAATCTATTTGGCTTTCTGCAATTTAGGTTGCTGATCCTGCTCACTGCACTCTGCTCAAGTTTCTCTTCCTTCAATCATGTGAACCATATTGTGGGTTCATTAGATCATGGATTTTCAAAGCAGAAATTCATGACCCATATAAGGAGTTTATTGTAGAAAATATGGAATGTTTACCTCCTAAGTCACATGTTAAAGTTGGCAATTCTATTGACTTCCCATTAGCAAGTGTGAAGGTAATTCTTTCCTGCTGGCCGCTAGCAGTTTTCGTATGAATCATAACCTTATATTGCTTTGTTATATTATTTATTCTCATGGTGGGGACTTCTAACATCAGGTGCGAGATGGAGTTCCCATTCCTGGATTTCTCAAAGATTTCTTGGTCCCACTTGTTAGAGCTGGTCAGCAGCTTCAAGTACTGTTGAAATTGCTTGAAATGTGCATTCATGTTGCTTCCGGAGAACACTGTTGTGATGACTTTGTACCCTGCTGGAGTGGCTTTTCGAGCAGTGGTCTGTCTTGTTCATCTCCATTGGCTTTCAGCAAAGATGTTATAGAAGCCATGGTGCATGCAAGAGAAAATTATTATAAAAGGATGAATGAGAAAACTGGAAGCCTTTTGAGCAGTTTAGAAGTTAGAAATCTGCAGGTGGTCACACTCCATATTTTTGGTTCAACGTATATGAATTATTTTGCAATAATAAAATAATTTATTTGCATGATAGAAGAAAAGGGTTACGTGGCCAGAAGTTTAAGCTTTTTGTTTTGAAAAGATGTTTCTATTTTCGTTTTTTGTTTTTACTTTTGATTTCAAAATCTGCCTTGTTTTCATTTTATTCTTGTTTTAAAAGTTTGTACATAAAATAATGACAACAATAGTATTTTGTTTTTTGCTAATTCCTATGTAAACCTTTGAAGAAGAAATAAAATGAAAGCAAGGTGATCTTTTGTAATTAAAGGTGAAAATAGAATATTCTCAAACTAAACAATCTCTAAGATGTTCTCGCGCAACCAGCAATAAAAAAGGCAGGAAACCAGCTTAAACATATTAGTTGAACACCATAATCAAGGTAGAAACATTCTGTGTATTGATCTACAATAATTTTTGAATGAGCAACTTCAGAAAAAGGAGCATAGGAAGTATAAAATAAGATAGATGCAGGTTTACGACAGCAGCCTACTTCATTTTGGGCAGGTGCTTATTTCTTTATCTTTTTCCTTCTTACACGGAAACATTTTTCTTTTGCAGGTAGCTATGCATGCTTTAGTACCTTCTTTTGATAATGGTGGAGGTACCTTTGACAAACTAGGCCAGATCGTGTCAGAAAACAATTCAGTCAGTTGGACTATAGCAGATAAAAGTTTAAATACGTAATCTCCTACTCCCCTCATCTGATAATCCCCTCTTCCCCGTGAGCATTACAATTCAAGTACTGAGTAGCATGCTTCTGTTTATTTGCTGCTTGACATCGTAGTTTTTTCCCTGACAACTTTGTTTCCCTTTGTTATTGCTTCATTGATGTTTTGTAGATTTTCTCAGGGGCATTGGTGATTTGGGCTCTGATGTCTCGAGTACAGTAGATGAGTTCTCCTTGCTGGAAGATATGTGTGATTTATCTGAAAGTTCATCCTTAACCAGCTCTGAGGAGCAATTGGATTGTGATCAGCTTAGTGGCTGGTCTTGTCCGGTAGTTGGGCAACAAAATCATTTATCTGCTTTAAGATTCTTGAAGACTGCTACCTTAAATAATTCAATACAAAATTCCTGTCATCATGAAAACTCAGGCAGGGATTCGTATGAACTCTGTGATAAAAAGGATGCTACTGATCACTTGGTGAAGTCCTCTCATGAGGGAGTGATATTGAATCACATGTCCAATTCTCTAAAACCAGGGAATTCAAGCTGCTCATGTAAATCCAGTATTCAATATAGAGAGGGTTTGATTGTCCATTGTTCTGCGGTGGGTGACTTTTTGAAAAAATCATTTGATAATGATGGAGCTGTTGAGCCAAAGGTGATTGAAAAGTACCCGGGATCCCTGAGATATTCTATGTTACGCCATGATGCTATCACTGTTAGTGATACTTTGAGTGGGGAGGCCACGAAGGGGGATCAACCTGACAATACTACACTCATTTCACATTTGTATGATTTCCAACCTCCGAAATATTGCCATCAGGGTAATTATCCTAGCATTAATCCCCTTAGTGTGAATCCTTTGTTGACAAGAAATTCAGTTCTTCACCTGATGAGTGGGAATGGGGAAAAATACAAGGCTGAACATGAACAGCCTTTGCCTTACTTCAACTTTTCTACTGTAGAGGACCCATGTAAGGTTTATAATGACAAGATACTCACAAACTGTAGAGGTACTAGTGCATATTCATTTACACTACATAGGAATGTGTCAACTCGTAATTCTGAGAATAATGAACAGGGAGAAATTGGCTGTGCTAGAGAGAATGGACTAGTTGATGTTCCAAAATTATGTTCTTCACCGGACTTGATGGACCATAAACATTTAAATGTTGTGTCTGGTGGGAGCAGCTGGGAAAAATTGCTGAGTAGTTTTGGAAAAACTGTCAATTGTGATGATACTCGAAAACAAAGTTTGTCATCAACATTTGAGATACCACTTGATATTATAATCGACAAGTGCTTACTGCAGGAAATCATGCTTCAGTATCCTTTCCTTTATGTTTATTCTGGTAAATTGATTGATTAGTTTGTGTATATTGCTTCTATTTCTCTGGATGTACTTAGATTAAACTAGTATGGATTTATCATGAATACCCTATTCAGTGAAGTCTAAATCTGGTCATTCCAATCCCATCTTATTATTTGTCAGTAGTATCACTGTTTGTAATGGGTCAATGCAATCTCAATTGGCTTCTTTACTGATGCCGTAATACATAGCAAAACTGGAACACAATGGACTTATAAGGGATTTTTATTGTTTTGGTGATGCAACCTGTCAGAATGGGTTTCAAAATTGTCTGATCAAGAAGCTAAAAACCATGAAGGATCTCTATACGTTAGTATTTTATTTTGAGTGGTTTAAAATGTGAGAATGCTTCATTATGGTACTTCAATATTTCTTAAACCAAAACAAACAAACCTTGTACTTAAGTTGGGACATGCTACATGGACCAATTGATGGTATTTGAATTTCTGCTCTATAAGAGTTTATGTGTTTCAAATATTATTGTTATAACCAGATGCAATTTATGCAGCTAACTTGTTTAAAATATAATATGTTGAAGTGGATAATGCTAATTTCATGACTATGTGAAGGGTTTTATGTGTAAAAATTGACAAATGGAATAATTGCTAATTTGCTATACTGTCAGTTGTTATAATTGCAGATGGTGATGGTATGTTAGGTAACATATAAGCAACTGATAAATTAGTTTGAAAGTCTCTGATGACAGTTATGTTTTTAAGATGCAACTTTGTTGAATCAGTTTAATTAACACATTTTATTAATAGGTAAATGCTAATCAGTGCCATAAAGACAATGATTAAGGACTTACAATTAAACACTTTTTTATTGAAGTGTTATTAGTGTACTCTCACTATGATCTCCAATGCACCTGTGTAATTTCCAATTAAAATTTTCAATTTTTTTTTTTTCATTTCAACCAATGCCCATTGGTTAGCAAGATCTCTCTCAGATGATATATTTTCGGGAATTATCCTTTTTCATTTTGGTCCTTATTCCACGGTTGAAAAGTGTTGAGGTGCTCAATATAATGCTTTTAGGGAAGCACTCTGTACTAGTGCTGCTTGTCCTTAAAAATGTCAGATACAATTATGTCAGCAAGCTTACCATCAGTGTGCTCGAGGAAGCATTTAAGTTGCAAGATCATCTTTTGGCACTAAGGCGGTATCATTTTATGGAGTTAGCAGATTGGGCAGATTTGTTTATCTTGTCTCTTTGGCATCATGTATTCCTAAATTCTGATTCTGAATGACTTGTATAATATTTCATAGATTCATATCTGGCAGTCTGACTGTTGTCCTTATATAATGTTATGTTTACTCATTCTTTGGTTTACTTGAAATTGCAGAAGTGGTCTGTTACTGAAGCAAATGAGAGACTTTCAGAAATTCAAGGTCTACTTGAGTTGTCAATTCAGAAGTCTTCTTGTGAACAAGATTCTCACAAGGATATGCTGTTTGTGTACATGAAAGGACATGGGAAATTGCCTCTTTCTGCGTCTGCTATTGGTACATCCATACTACTATGAAAAGGGGATTCCCCAGATGATAACCAATTTTACTTTTCCTAAAGACGAAGTATTTTATTTTCATTACAATGGAAAGGACATTATTTCAAGTTAACTACAAACAGCAACCATATTTTTAGTGATACTTTTCTATTACATATTCCTGATTTAGTCAATTTTCATTTGATTTTTAAATTTAAAAATTGTCCAGCCATTTTATATAATTAAATAAGAAAGGTTTTCAGTTTCCATTTGAGTGCCTTTATGGCATATTACTTTACTCATTTCCTGTATAAATAACAATCACCACAAAATAATTTACTAAGAACAACTTTGATTAGCTTTTGGTTTTTGTACTTTTATTGATAGCAGTTGTTATTGTTATTTTTTTTAGTTTCATTGCTTGTGTGAGAAGCACGCCCACCAATTACTCTCACTTTGGCATCAATTAATGAATTTGTAAATATTGGCAGGGGTTCGCTCTTTTGATTTCTTAGGGCTGGGTTACCATGTGCATTGGCCACTCAGTATTGTTTTAACACCTGCTGCATTGAAAATATATGCTGATATATTCAGCTTTTTGATACAAGTGAAGCTTGCCATTTTTTCATTGACAGATGTATGGTGCTCATTAAAGGTGTGATTTCTTGGAGTTTTTCCTTTTCTTCTTTTCCTTGTGTTCATTGTTACAAACATGCGTTTGTTATCTTATATCTCTTAAATATATTTGTGATTTCTGTCTATATAATGAATGGACCACTGCATGTCTAAGTATAAGTTAGAATTAGCAATAACACATACCAGGTTTCTACCTTAGTACCTTGAATGAATTAATTAATAAAACGTGATTCGATGATAGGAACAGACCACTTATCCAAGTGCTGTGCCATATTCTGGTTGAATGTGTTCCAGTGGAATGAATCTGTTCTCTCTTTCTAGTTCTGATACAAATTATTTTATGTGTAAAAAATCTTTCTTATTTATAAAAAGAATGAAGGGGGTTGTTCAAAAATGGAGTTCTTAGTGTCGGAAATACTTTAATGTCTTAGGAAATTGTAGATTCTTGTCTCACATGATAAAATGCATTTAGTATTCACAAGAGTTAATATTTGGGAAATTGCACTTATTTACTGTAAAGCCTGGGGAATTGTCCGCTAGCAAGATTCTACGATATTTGCATTCTGCATTGTATTTAATAAGAGATCCTTGAGAATCTGATAGGTTCGCTTTGTGACAGCTGTATCTGAAACATATTAAATAGTCCAGGGACAGTTGAAGGGGGAAACTTTTTTGGGACAGAAAGGATTAGAAGGATTGTGGAGAGTGAGGTTCTCTCAACGACCTCTGTGTGTATACTTATTTTCTTTCAATTTTGGTGAACAGGACTTGAGGGATGCAACCAACAAAGATCGAAATTCTGAACTACAACTTGAGTCAGGGCATCTTAATATATTGATGAAGATGAGGTACTGAAAGTAGTTGTTTATCTAAATGCATGGACACATAATTAATATTTGATATCAAGGGCCTTTCTCTGTAAATAGCAAACTTTTAGGATAAAAAATATTCTCAATATCTCTATAGTAATTAGGAAATGAATATCTTCAAAATCTTCCTATTTATTTCAGTATATTTTTATTCCCATTTTTAAAGGTTGTGGTTTTCACAACCAGATATAATGAGAATGTAATTTGGTGTGATTGATATCAATAAAATAATTCTTTAGTTTTCAACTTAGTATCAGAATTCCCAATCTTGGGAGCCCTGATTCCCCTGCCTCATTAATCGTTGTCATTGTTGTTGTTCCCCATCGTTGTTGAGGTCAGTGGTGGGACAGAAAGGTGTGCCCCACCCACCATTGCTACAAAGAATGTTGTTAGAATCTTTTAAGAGCCAAGAGGTGGCCATTTAACCGGCCTTCTTTTTCTACAAATCAAAGCAATAAGAGTTGAATCTTTATTATCTTTTTGTGTTTTCCCATGTCTAGTATGGAAGCTCCTAAAGAGGATTGTTTTCTCAAAAAAAAAAAAAAAAAAAAAAAACCTAAAGAGAATATGTACTAGATCTACATAAAAACAAATAGGTAAACTTAGAGGTAGAACTAGAATCATAGAGTTGTAAGTGAAGAGAGCTCTCCTGTAAAAAAAAAAAAAAAACCCACTATCAGATATTGGTATGAAAACTTATTTCTTTATCACACACAAGATCAGAGATATTGCTTGTGTAGTTAGTGTGGTTAGTCAATTTATACATGATCTAAGAAAAAGACACATGCAAGCAGTTGACAAAATTATTTAGTACTTGAAGTCAAGCCTAGGAAGATGTTACACGTTGACCCTGAAGATATATATTGACGCAAGTTATGTATAGGTTATTGATAGAAAATCTACATTTGGGTACTGTATGTTTCTTGGAGAAAGAAAACAGGATAGAGTATCTTGTTCTAATGTAGAAGTTGAAGTTCAAGCCCTTGCTCAATGTGTGTGTGAAGGACTCTACATAAAGATCATACCTGATGACCTTAAAATTAAGGTTGACATCCATATGAAATTGTACTATGCTAATAAGTCAGCCATGAACATTGTCCATAACCCAATGATAAGACTAATCATATTGAAATTTTCATCGAAGATAATCTTGACAGAGGCCTAGTGGTTACAACTCATGTTCCTAAAGCAATTTAGAAAACAGATGTTTTCACTTAAAGACTTCCTCAAGGCAGATTCCAGGATCTTGTAGGCAAGTTGAGAATGATTGATATTCATTTACCAACTTGAGGGGGAGTATTGTAAACAACAACTTATTGGGATAAAATGTATTCTCAATATCTTATAGTAATTAGGAAAAAATATCTTTAAAATCTATTTATTTCAGCATATATTTATTTCCTCTTTTAAAGGTTTTGGTTATTACAAATGAGATGTTGAGAATGTAATTTGGTGTGATCGATATCAATAAACTAATTCTTTAGTTTTCAACTAGATTCTGTATCTATTTTCATGGACGGAAGCATGTTGGAGGTTGAGATGGTATGGTCTGGGTAGGGTCTAAGAGATATAACACTTATCCATTTTTTTTCCCACTTATTATAAAGGGATACTTAATGAGCACTTTTAAATATTGAAGATGAACTTTTGTATTGATATTTGTAATTCTAAGCATCGTTGTTCGACTTTCAATGGCAGGCACCAGATAAACCATTTTGTATCTACTTTGCAGCAGTATGTAGAGTCACAGTTATCTCATGTATCATGGTGCAGGTTTCTTCATTCCCTTGAGCATAAGGTTTGAGACAAATTCTTCTAATTTGTATAGCTATTTTATTTAGTTATCATTCTCTAAGCATCTTTTTACTCAATTAAACGAACAATTTGTTTTGTAACTGCTTATGCAATGTGTTTTGTAGAAAATTACTTCTTAGGGGTACTGGTACAAATTGAGTATACTTGGACTTGGGTACTTATCAAAGTTAATTTTAGAAAAAAAAAATTAAATAAATTGCATGCATTGAGTATGACTAATACAATTAGGCACAACTTGAATTATAGCTAGGTGTGCCCTATGTATTAGATAGGTCTTGTTTTTTTTTTTTTTAAAAAAAACTTTTTTAGGTAAATTTAGGGGGGGTTTCAGTCTTTTTCTCAAATTTCAATTTTTCCTATTTAATTTAATCCATTCATCATTCTTTCTTTATGAGTTGTGAGATTGTTAATATCTTTTATTGTAAAGCTCATAAATCAAAATCGTACAATTTTTCATTATTTCTAAGTCCTTTGACCTTTGTGATGTAATTCTTGTGTATATTGCTAATATCAGATATCTAATAACGATCAAAGGGTAGAACTCATGCTTTGAGTTTGGTGACTTGATTTTTGTCATTGCTGTATGTCTGTACCTCCGATTTCAATAGGGTTCTACTGATCAAGGATGTCCAGCAGATGCAGCATGGGTTAATGACTTAATAGAGCTGAATAAGGGCAGCTGCTTGTTATTACAGTAGTTAGAAGGGGTTGGTTCTAAATAGGGGAAATCAGATTAGAGGGAGTCATTTTGTGAATATAATAGTTTGTGTGTGAAAGGATAAATTCTTTTTAAAGGGGCACCTTGTAGGAGAGACTTGTCTCCTTTGTTGTGTAGATTTTTGTTCAACCAACAATATCCTTCATATATCTTCTCTCCATTGTGACAGGCTTAATGTTAATGCATAGCATGGCATGCAAGCAAATTTGGAAATATTTTGTTTATGTGAGATGCTTTTAAGATTCTCTTGTAGGAACTTATAAACAAATTTTGGAGTCATCTTAGCTGCATCTCCATTATAGTTTTTAAATGTAATAGAAATACAAAAAAGTTACACCACATATTTGTTGCATGGTGCATCAATTGTCTTGTGATGGAGATCAAGTGAATAAAGTCACAATCGAATCGTGACACTTTGGACTGCTACACTCTTAAATAGAAAGTGTTACACTCTGACTATCAATTATAGTTTTTGGTCTAGTGATAAGTGTTTAATCCAACAATTGGTATGAGAGTCAAGGTCACGAGTTCGATTTCCAATTGAGCAATTATTCAAGGGGAGATTGTTGTAACTTGCACAATCATTTCGTGATGTAGATTAGGTGGGTTGAGTCACAATCGAAGGTTTCAATTCCTAGTGACACAATTGCCATGGGGGAGATTGTTACACGATATATCAATTGTCCTGTAGCAAAGGTCAATTGGATCAAGTCACAATTGAATTGTTGCATTTGGACTATTTGCTCTTAAGTAGAAAGAGTTACATTGACTATTAGTTATAGCTTTTGACTTAGTGGTAAGCACTCGATCTAACAATATTAAGGATTATAGAAAGATCACCTCTGTTGATTTTGATTTACCATACTTTCCTTCTACCTCACTCAATTGTCCATTTCATAGTTTTCAGTTTATGATAACTTTGATGGCTAGATCTTGTCTACATGACCTAGAATTCAATTTCATTATAACCTTTTGGATATTCCTGCCATTTATTATGCAGGTGAAAGATATGATGGATCTTGAATCAGTGCACATGGAATATCTTGCTGATTCATTATGCATGTAAGTTTACATTTACTTGATGATTACAATCTATGGGGACAGTTATTAAAAAAGGTTAATTTAGGTGCATTTATTTTGTGCAAATAGTGAATAAATAAGGTAAATTTTCAATTAGTAATTCTGTCAAGTTTTCTTCTATGTTAGATTTCTACCAAGTTAATATTATCAGAGTCACTGATGCACATCTTGGTACCACATGCAATGTCTGCTGGATAGTGGATCTTGATGTGTGGTCAAATGCTTGTTCATTGTTAAGATAGTTGTTTATTATCTATTGACACAGATTTTATAAAGCTGCTTATTATTGTCTCTAGAGAGGTCTAGGCTTTTTCAGTCTCAAATATATATAAAATATGTGCATCAGTGGAGTACTTTGAACCCACTGATTTTCCCCTTAACTTTCAAGTATCATTATAGGCCTATCCGTCTTGTTGTGTGTTAAAGCAGATGGATAATAACTTCTACGTATTTTTATATAAAGTGGAACTGCTTTCCTATATACTTATCCCTAAGCTTTCATGTCTCATTGTTAATGTTTGCTTTTCTCTATACACAAGAAGCTTTGTCTATTAGATTGAATATGTATTTGCAATGTGCGCCTTCCTAATGCCTTATTAGTAGACAATAATATTGGCATGATGGTTGAGTTTACCTGTTACTGCCTCCATAACTGAATCAAGAGTTTTTATGGGAGTATTAAAATAATTTCACCTACTAATGCATCCAAATACAGGGGAGTTGTGCTGCTTTCTCATTTCTTGAAAATATTTGAACTGTGATGAATTGCTTTCTAATACCAGTAGGTGTGAATTTATTATAGCATCTTAGGGCTGAAGCCAACTTTCACCATGGCTTTAATATTTGAGGAGTGATCAAATTCATAATGAATTCGTAAATCATAGTAAGGTGTCTATTGTCATTGAAAGCGAAAAATGTTAGCAATGCATTCTTTATCATTTAATGCATTCTTTATCATTGGGTGAGCTTCATGCAGGTTCCACCAAAAATGTTTTTTTTTTTTTTTTCATGAAACTTGCATGAAATTCATTCAATAATAGAGGTTGGAAAGAATGTTGGAAGCATTGCCTATTTTAGTCTTGACACATTTGCCCCCATCTTCAATACTAATCCATTTCTCTTCACCTATCTTCCAATTCAAGACACATAAAATGGTGTCTAAAATATTGACAATTCGAGCTTGTTACCGCTTGCAATAGAGTTATTTTCCAGCAATTCTGCTAAAAAAAAACAGGCAACAATTTATCACACTGGTTCCAATATTATTTGCACTGGGCACCTTGGCAGTTGCTTTAGGAAGTGGTGTATGTGCTCTTCTTTTTAAGGCCAAGATTAGGGGGAAAAGATGGGCACATGAGATGCATGTGTTGGATTTCCATCCATATGCAAAAGGTTACTTTCACATTAATTTTTGTTGGGTTTAGTGTTAAAAGAATGATATATGTCCAGAAATTTGCTCAATGCTGGAGATCAGCATGTATTATGTGATGATTGGGTATATTTATGGTTTGATGTAAACTTAATCACCACTTAATGCAGGCTGATTATTTACATGCTTGCTAACGACTAGCATAACTCTTAGTGTAATGTTTCAAACTTTTATTAAGTTGCTGATACTTGTAACCCTTATGTTTAGACAGTAAAACACATCTGATTCTGACAGTTGATGTTTTATTTTATGTTTTTGTGAATATATGTTTCAGATGTTTCCTCTCTGATGAAACTAAGGGAGTTGGCAGCATTATTGAGAGCATTCTGCAATGTGCTCTCGATTTCCGGTCTTGTATTACAGTTGGTGTTTGGGATTCTGGAAGTGATCCAGAAGATTTGTTAGGCAAACTTTCTAGAATCAATATATCCCAGGTAAGCCAGGCAACTTTCTAGAATCACTGCATCACTTATGTGGTACATTTATGCTTTTGAAAACAAAATTGAACGAAAATACTTTGTGTAGGTTGTTTACTTCGTTAAAATAGTTGTTTATTTTTTGTTGTACAGCTGTGTCTAGTTTAAGTGTTAAGGGTCATAGGTAGTAGCCTTTTCCTTTGATTGTACTTGTTCTCACCTTTTTCATATATATATATATATATATAAATTTAAAAAAGGTTTATTTTAAATCTAACTCAATTTTATAAAATCAGCTTAAAAGGTGAGATTACTTAATTATATATTGGTCATATCTCTAGTCAATGTAGGATCTCCAACATATACTCACACATTGAAGGTCATACATCTCAAGTGTGAGATTAGATATTTTAAAAGTCAATTTTAAGCATAATTCAACCTCACAAAACCAGCTTATAATTTGATTATATCTCTAGTTAATTTAGGATTTGCAACATTATAGAATGCATTAGCTAAGGCAATACTCACTGATTTCCACCATCCTTTCAATTCAAGTTTGTAGCAAAGTGGGTAAGATCTTGCTTTCTTCTATATGACATTGTTTTCCACCACCGTTTGCTTCTTTTTTCTCCCGCATGTGCGTTTCGAGGAGCTCATCCCAACCTAAGAAGTCATGTGACCAAATACTAAGGCATGCACCCTCAAGCGTCGATCTTCTCTCGCTCTATAGCTTTGTTGGCTTCTTTTGGGCTCATTTCTCCTCTTGGTTCTCTGTTTTGATCGACTTGAAGTTGTTAGACATTTTTTCTCCCTAAAATAGCATGTTTCGTGCCCTAGAATTGACCTCCACAAGTGTTGTTTTCCCTTTTTCTTGTTTTCATACCGTTACAACTGCAAAAGTTATTTTGGTATGCCTTAGTGGAGTTTTGGTTCCTTGATTAAGGATACCATGATCATTTGGCGAAGGAAGCTAGTGCTATTCCTACTGAAAATAAATCTTAGTAGCAAAGGCTTGACTTCCAGCTATGTGTTGTTCTGTGGCAATAAGTTGAGTCTAAGGTCTTATTGATACTAAGCATCATTCAAGACATGTTTTTGGAAGAAGGCCCAAGATATTTTTGTTAATGACATTCAACATCTCTTTCATACAACCCAAAGAGTATCCTCTTTAAAATAGGCCAATCACGATATAGTCTCACTTGTAGCAAAAGCTCGAACATCAGTAGAAGAACTAAAGATTTCTTTTAGTTAACTCATTGGAGCATCAACAAAAAACTTACTAAGTTACATATGGTCATGATTCTGAGTAGTTTACACTCAGATTTTGATTTAATAATCAAATTCTTCAATGAACACCTTAGTCACTAGACTTCTTAATGAAGGATGACAATTCAGCTGAAGTTATTAAAACTTCAGCAACGGTAGCAACTCATGAAAGATGAGAAAGTTGTACCAACTCAGGAGGACGTGGTGCTAAAAAGTGGATGTCCTAATACTACAAGAGAATGGGTCATATCCTAGAAAGTTGTCACTCCTTGCATGGTTTCTTGATAAGGCAGCCTATATATCAAAATCTGAAAATTTAAATTCCAAGTTTTTGAGTAACAAGAATATTTGAGGCTTAAATCTGAAAAATCCAAAAACCCGATTTTCTTCGGTGACAAGTGTTTCAACATGTATTTCTCAACCTAGGAAGGGTCATGTTATAGATACTTGACTCAGGTGTCTTTGATCACATTTCTGATAAGAGTTTCTCATTCTCACTCATTTCTTCAAAATCTCTCACCTAGCCTCTGTAGCCAGTGGATCTAAAGTTGCATCTCAAGGAATTAGTAAATAGTTAAGTTCATTTATCTCCTTGATTAATGAATTCTCTCAACGCACTTGAGTTTGTTTGATGAAAGATAATTTTGAACTTTTATCATGTCTTTCTTTAATTTGATTAGGAACTAATTTGGAAAGATAATTAAAATCTTTAGAAGAGACAAGGTTAAAGAATATTTCGCTGTTGAACTTTCTTCATTTTTATCTTAAACTTCACCAAAAGGTTTCACAAGAACATCCGCACATTAGATAAGATGATCTTATCTTGGATATGTTAGGCATGTTCTGGAATAATTGGTCTTAGTAAAATGTGCTGACCTGCAGTTTGAATTTATTTGCAGGTGCTTTCTATAAAGCAGAAGTTTGATAGAAGTCTAAAAGAACTGCACATACGTTATGTTAAGGGACCTAAACATGGGAAGTTCGGGCTTTCTCGTTTTTGGGATTATCTCAACTATAATGAATATTATTCAAATGTCAGCAATGAAATGGGGTTTTATGCTGTCTGAAATATGCCAGTTTTGACGCGAATTAGAGCTTAATGCATAGCTTGATGGCTGGTTTGAGAGGTCAACATTCCTCTGTGACTGGGTATTCATTGATTGGATCATATTAGTTTAGAATGACAACTGGGCATTTGGTAGAAGTGGCAGGTGGGTGCTTTTGCCTATTCATGGCCGTGAGGAATATCGTAATCTATTGTATATTTCATGAGGAGAAAAAGGGGGAAATAATCGCTGTATATGTGTCTTTCCCATTGATACAATGTTACGATTTACTTTATAAAGAGAGAGATGTTGAGTGCAAGCTTCTCTCTACTTCATATTTATTTTTAAAAGCTTTTAAAAAATTGTAATTTTAAATTATAGTTGAATGATCAATATTAAAAATATGTTTATATAATCACGAATTTTTCATTTTAATCGTTGATATATAATTACATAACTAACATTTATGAAGTGAATAACTATATATCTTCTATATAATAATTACAGTGATAATTTAGTGAACTTTAAAACTAATTCGATTTTAAACCAGCAAACGAATCCAAATCAAAATGTATAATGAACTTTACATTTTTGCGACTCGAATATTAGAAGACCTGATTTGTAAGGCAGATCCAATCACCTATGAACTGTAGTAGGACAACTGACACCGTTTATTTCTTAATCATACATAATTATTTCAGTGATGATCACAATTTATATAAATATTTGTAATCTTCACCCTTAAGTATTGATATTTCCATTGGCATATAAATAATATTATTTTTTCTGTAATCATGCTACAAAACTACCCAAAGAACTTCACAAAATTAATGAAGTTGATCTCCGTCCTATATTTAAGATTTATCTCTATAATAATACGCGAGAAAGACGAGTTGTATGTTCTTAAACACATTAACTTGTCCCCTACCCTCTCAGCAGTCCAACATACTCATCATATCCAATACTACATTAGCCATCATGTAATTAATGGGCACATACTTGTCACAGAGGCTTCCGCACCTCCAATATTATTTAACTGCATCCTCAAAACTTGTTTTGAAAATATTCTAAAAGTATATTCTAAAAAATATTATATACATTCTCAAAACTTGTTTCAAAAATTATGTTATAGAAAACTTGTTCATAAATATATTTCATGTTTGATGAAAATTTTGGAAAACATTTTGAAAATTTTGTAAACCGGGTAATCTGAAAATCGTTTTAAAAAAGTAAAATGGTCATTCTGAAAAATTGTGGGAGTGGGCGGAGAAATGATGGAAATGCTGGCCAAAAAAAAGTTATCTATTATTGTTTAAGCAAAGAGTACACATCTTCCACGCTATCTTATTTTTTTTTTCCTAAATAGTTTCTTTGTAATGTTATACTAAGGTAAAGAATTTTAATAATTTCATCATACTTCCTTCTCGCCTTCCTCCTCAACTTATTATCCTCTTCCTAAGCCTTGAATTGCGGTTCGACCCTGCCATAACATCATACTCATCCACCCAACAAACTAAATATCAAACAAATGACCAATTATATAAATCGCTAGTAGAATTAATTCAAAATTAATAGAATTAAAGAATTCATATTTAAAATAATTCCTTTTCCTATATTTTACTAAAAACGAAATGTACAGAAACTTCATGTATCGACTTTACTCTTTACCCATGTATTTGTACGAGTTTATTTTGGGTTTTTTAGGATCAATAAATTAACAGAATAATCGGATTGATGCTCTTCGACCCTAAATCTTAAAATCTGAGAATTCAAGTTTCATCCTTACGGAGACATAGACGTAGCACAGAATAAAACTGGAAAAAAAAAATTGTTCAGTGAACATATCCAACTGAATCTGAATGTGCAAGCACTTTACGCGCTACACAGACAACTCAAAACAGAGTTACAGGCTGTTATTAGAACAAGCATGGAAAAGAACTCCGACGTCCCTTTCCGCACAATATTTCAAAGTGCATTGACCAGCAATAGGCAGTAAAGTAAATGAAAAACAAAGAGTTTGTTTGGTGTACTGTTGCATCAAAGTTTTGTTCCCCAAATCCGTCTATCATAGCCCTTGCATACTCTTTGGCATGATCCCTTTTATCGGTAGTAATTGAAGAGAAACTTACATGCAACAGCATTGGATATGGAGCATCAGAATTGACAAACCTTGGCTAGAGTTTTAGATATGATAAACTTGTGACTACATAAATGTATTGAATAAAAACTACTTTAGGAAAAATATAAGAAACAAAACAAAAGCAGGGTTTCTGATAAAAAGTAAAGCTGGGACAGGTTTATACAGTGATGTACAAGCCGTTATGTCGCTTCATTGGTTGCGAATGTAGGGTAGAAGACCCCGGTCAGTATGGCGGTGGAGGGTATATTCCTGAGTAAAGATCCAGTTCGTAGTTAGGAGGTTGCAGAAAAAACATGACAAGAATACATGGAAAAGAAAAGATGGTTGCAAAAAAAACAGAGCAGTGGAGATGAATTAGGAGAAGAAAAATAGTTAGTTACCAGGAGGATAACCTGCAGGCGGTGGATAGGAAGATGGTGGAAAAGCAGAAGCAGGGGGATAGGAGTGGGGAGGAGGATAGGAGGAGGGTGGATAGGGAGATGATGCAGGGTATGAGGGCTGTGGATAGGGAGATGAATGTGAGGGATATGGTGGGTAAGCTGAGGGAGGCGGTGGGTATGAGGCTGTGGATGGCACCGGTGGGTATGATGCAGTTGTATGGTAAGGATTTGAAGAGGGATGAGGTGGGTAGGAAGTAGCAGAAGGATTAGAATAAGAAGGGAAAGGAGGAGTTGGTGTTGGCACATAGGGAGGTGCAGAAGGAGCATGGCTTGAGCCTGATTTCTGCTGCAATAATCCAATACCATCAATGCTTATCACTCTAATTATTGACCTAATTCTAAGAAAGTAATGAAAACGTAGTGACATACCCTTTGATTTGCAGCAATTGCACAGTGCATTATGACTTTGACTTCACCAGAGTATCTGCCAGATTTGGTCTGAAGGGGCCAAGCAGAGTCGTCGAAGCCTTGAGAGAGAACCTTGTGGAGCTGAATCCTGAAGAAAGAAGAGAGAGGGATGAGGAGAGAGAGAAGAGAGAAGGAGAGATAACAGGAAGGGAGGCAGACATGTACAGACTTTCCGCTTCCGATGAAATCGTCGAAGGTGAGAGTGTTGCTGTTCCAAACAAGGACGTTGATCTCCCGAAGGCCTTCGATGAGGGGAAAGACGAACTTCTCCTGGAAGACGGGGTTTTTACCGCCGTCGGTGCAGGTTCTGGTGCGGAACTTGGTGCTTCCATACTCAACACAAACGTAGGGATCTTGCCTTGAAATCCATTCTGTGTCCTTCAGCTTGGAGCAGGACACCACTGCCATTCTTAATTCTCAATAAAACTCTTTCACTTCGCAAACCCTAATTAATTCATTTTCATGGAAGGGATGTGCTTACCCGTAACCTCAAGAGGCTGCCCCTGGATGCCCGAAATCGACATGAGGAAGATGCACTTGCAATTGCAAACTCAAACGTTTAAATTCAACGCCTCCTGCAAAAAACCCTTTCCACTCTCATATTTTATATTATTATTATTATTATTCGTTAAGTCTTCGTCTTCTGTACGGTTTATCTGGACAGGCAACTTAAATATTCAAACATTGTTTTTTATTTATTTTTTTTCAAATATTGTTTTTTTGAAAAAAATTATTATTGTCTTAATATTAGGCTTCAATAATTGATATAATATTTTTTAATCACTATGTTATATTTTAATCATGTCCGTATCCACTTAAAAGTACGGTTTTTTTTTACTTCCCTTTAAAATATAATTTAAGATAAACAGTAGAATTTATAAAATAATATTAAAAATATAATAATTAAAAGTAAAAAACTATTAGAACGATTGACATGCAAATAAAAATTAATAAAAAGGAAACTAAAATTACAAATATTTCAAAATATATAAAAAACATCTATTTTTTTATTTATATCTGTTTGTTATTTAGTAGATAATTTTATCAAACATTTTTAAATTTAATAGCTAGTCTAACCAATCTACGTTACCAACTTTCGATTATTTGAAAGAACTTCTTGATAAGCATTTCTAAAGAAGAAAAAATTGAAATTATTAATTTTTTATAAATTAAAATTAATTTAAGCATAAGTTAAAATTAACAAAACAATTCTTACAAGTTACCTTATCCCAAAGTTAATTTGATGTATGAAAAAATTACTAATTTCAATTTTTTTATTGCTCTCTGTTACAATAACTTATGAAGAAGTTCCCTGAACTAAATCATAAACTACTTTTTCAGCTTTTATTTAATCTTAAAGTTTGGGCTAACTTTTTCAATTAATGTTGTCATAGCTTTAAAGTTTAGCTTTTAGAAAAAGAATGGAGGCAATGGAAAGAAGGAACAGTTTTTCCGTTTTGTTTTCACTTTGTATTTATTAATGCCGTACTAAAAAAAAAATTGGCAGGCCAGTAAACTGCTGTCTAAAAATCAAATTCTTCTTATTCTTAAACTGACCAACGGTGTAAGATGTAAAAAAGAGTTTGCTGAAAGGTACCCGAGCTTGAAACCCCATTCTCAGCTTGTGGCAAAACCGACAAATGGGACTATTATTCAACATCAATATAGTATCTTTCAGTCTTTCAATTAGAAATTGCATGATGCATTTATTTGTCTTTGAGATTAGTTTTATCATCCATTGTTTTCTTAACCTCGTCCATCCCAATTGAATAGTTTCAACCTAAGTTCACATACTTGATGAATCTTCGGTTTGAATACCATTTGTACGATCTTTACTTGTATTTGTAATGAATTTTTGAAGTTTTTTTTTCTTATATATTATTTAATTTTTTCATTTTTCCTTAATATAATTCCTAATATAATTTTTAGTATAATGACTTAGACTCATACCTTACTTCTTAATATAATTCTTAGTAATGTACTATTATATATATTTCAGTAAATAATATTGGATATGTAAAAATGAAACGATTCTTCATATAATTTCGTACAGTTAGTTTGACTTTTATAAAAAAAAATGTAATTTATCAAAAAATGTCTACTAATTATTAATGAAAAAATTTAATAAATCTATTAAAACCTTAAACAAAAATAAAGAGATGTTTATACTTGAAATAGGTTGGAGAAATCCTAAGTAACTTTAAAAATTAATTAGATAATATTAGTTAAATATCTAGTGATACAAAGCGGGTTATGATATTAGAGTTATCTAGTTTGGCCAAAACTGAAATCGTTTTGAATGTTTATATTAATAGAGAGAAGTGATTATAAAATGAGATGAACGTGAACGTATAATTACTCTAATGGTTTTTCAGTACCCCGTTTGGTTACCTTAGTTGCATTAGAATCATTTTACGACTTTGAATGGAAAATTATCTTTTTCACAATGTATCGACAACTGAGTCAAGTAAGAATAAACATCTACCACATTATGAATTTAGGAGGGAAATCATTTGAGTATCATGCGCACATGCAGGTGGTGTCCATCTTTAATATGCACGTAGAGACAGGGTGTTGAGTTGGGAGATCGGAAATATCCTAAGACGGCCCTTATTTAATTCACGGGGTCGACCAAATTAATATCTATATATACGTCAATCTACCTCTGTATGGTTGTCATTGCATACTTTAGAGACCAAGAAACTCCGCTTGTGACACTTCGCTTTTCTTCTCATCATGCTGCATGCTCAAGCTTTTCGTTTCATCATATATATATACATACCACACCACTCCATCAAGACAGAAATTAAACATGGCGACCATGTACTTGTTACTATCTGCTTTATTGCTTCATTCGTTCATGCTTACTGGCTCGGCAAAAGAAGCACTGGATATAATCATATCCAATAATGGCGGAGGTTATCCTTATGTCTCTCCCCCTCCCCCAACTTGTCACCCGCCTCCACCTCCTCCCCCGAGGTGTCAGCCACCGGTGAAACGGTTGGAGAGAGATCGCAAAACTCTGGAGGGATTCACTCGTGTTGCGGACCAAAACAAATACATCGGTGACTGGAGGGGTAGTAACCCTTGCAGATTCAAGAGGATACGATGTGCAGAATATCCAGACTCAGAAAAGCAGTTAGCAATAGCGGGAATAGACTTGAACGGAGCTGGGCTGTCTGGGAGAAACCGCCAACCTCTGCTCCTCTCTGGCCTCTTGGACAGGATTCCAGAGCTCACCTTCTTCCACGTCAACTCCAACAACTTCAGCGGTTCCATCCCACCTCAAATAACCCAGTACCAGTATTTCTTCGAGTTGGACCTCAGTAACAACAAGCTAGAGGGCGAGTTTCCAAAGGAAGTCCTCCAGTCCTCGCAGCTCGTTTTCCTCGACCTCAGGTTCAACTCTCTCTACGGTTCCATTCCCTCCCAGCTCTTTTACCTAAAATATCTCGAGGTCGTTTTCCTCAACAACAATCAATTCACCGGCACTCTCCCCGATGCCTTTGCCTCCACTCCGGCTAGGTTCCTCACATTTGCCAACAACCAACTCACCGGTCCAATCCCCGCCTCCGTCGGGGCTTCCAAAAACCTAACCGAAGTCCTCTTCTCGGGCAACCAATTCCAGGGCTGCTTGCCCTACCAGATCGGCTTCCTTCACAAGGCCACCGTCTTTGATGTCAGCAAAAACTGGTTGACGGGTCCCATCCCCCGCTCCTTTGGGTGCCTGGAGAGCATCCGTTACCTGAACTTGGAGCAGAACCAGTTCTACGGTGAAGTTCCGGAGACGGTGTGTCAGCTCCCTGGGCTCCGCAACAGAGGGAACTTCTCCTTATCGGACAACTATTTCACTCAGGTTGGGTCTGCATGCAGGAGGCTGATCGAGGCGAAAGTGCTGGACGTGAGGAACAATTGCATCCTTGGGCTTCCGAATCAAAGGCCCCATGACCAATGCTCCCACTTCTTCTCCAACCTGAAGCCCTGCCCCAATCCCAAGTCTCTGAATTACGTGCCATGCAAAAAGTATGATCCCAGCGCCCACATCCACAGCACCTCCACTCCTCCTCCTCGTCCGTTCTCTTACAACTCTCTGGACCCCCGTTTCCATCGCTAGCTTTGCCTTAACCTCTCCATCCCATCGCACCTACTACAACTGCATGCTTTATTAGGCATCAACTCTATTATTGTTGTTACCTACGTCTCTCTTCTTCTACCTTCATTCACCAATAAGCAGTTTGTTTCTTTCTATCTTACTTATTATAATATATACTTTATTACGTGTCAACTATCACCTACGCTCAAACATAATCCTATTATTTTAATTAATTCTAATGTAAAATTTGTCGTCCTAAAATTTAACTTCCACCACTTTCCCTTTCTGCTTCACGGGACAAGGCTTCCTGGGCCTTTGGCTTCCTAATTTTTTCAGCTCCCACGTGGGTCTTCCTAATTTTTTCATTCCATCTCCCTTTCTTTCGTTAGTTTTAAAAAGGGAAATAATCAAGTTAACCATTTGACAATCTATTTTTAAGAATAATAATAAACCTTTATATTTGTAAGAAAAGAAACAAAAATAAAAGATAAAATAGAAAGTAAAAATTTATTAATTGTCAAAATATTATGATCCTTTTAAAAATGTTTATTAATTTCGGAACAATTTTCAAAAATATCTTCTATTGAATAACTCCTTTATATAGTTAAAAAAGAAAATTCTAAAAGCAACAGGCACTAACATGGCAATTAACAAAGTTATCTGTTTGAACTGGGGTGTAAAATACAAAAAAAAAAAAAAAAAAAAAAAAAAAATAAAAAAAAAAAAAAAAAAAAAAAAAAAAAAAAAAAAAAAAAAAAATAAAAAAGGGGAAAAAAAAAAAAAAAAAAAAAAAAAAAAAAAAAAAGATAGAGAGAAAAATAAAATTA
>Ga0209489_103599_pt1 | contig 29929 bp, 12 predicted proteins | sample SiratrowhiteBW_FD_187527 | JGI IMG/M metagenome (GOLD analysis project Ga0209489, IMG submission 187527) | Root nodule microbial communities of legume samples collected from California, USA - Siratro white BW (SPAdes) (version 2) | ecosystem: Host-associated > Plants > Roots > Nodule | place...
ATAATTTATATAGAATATATATATATATATATATATATATATATATATATATATATATATATATATATAAACTAAAAATAATTAGTGCTTCTTTAATCAGTCCCCCAATAAGCCACCTCTGCTAGCCAGACTCTGAAAAAACATGTAAAGAAGAGATTTCTCGGCTTTGACCGTTTGAATTCGTTTAAAGCAGTCTCGAAAACCATTCTTAAGAATTTTTTTCTACCGGCAGAATTGAATTTGACCAGCTTTGGTAGGAAGAAGAAACGAACAAGAAGCACATAATCACTTAGATCACATTTTTCTGTACCCAATCTGCAGCTGAATTGAAGTTCCAATCTTTCACCTACCCATGGCTTCGTCTCACCTTCTTTGCAGTAGCTATGTCTTCCCTACTTCCCAAAACTCCTTCAGAAGTAGCCATTTTGCTCAATTCAGACCAAATGGCTCATCAAATTTTCATTCTAAGCTTCGCTTTCAGAGACCCCACTCGGTCAGAGCCATGGTTTCTGATTCCAACACTTCTAAGAGACAAATAGAGGTTGCATATTTTGCTCCCCCTATTTCCTTTTTATTATGCTTTGGACTGATTGAAGTTTCAGTGTGGTTGTTTGTGTAGAATGACATTTGTTTTAGGTTTGGATTTGCTTTTTAATAAATGTTTTTTAAAAGTTGTAACCTTTTGTTGGTGAAATTAGATTGTGTATGACCCTGAAGGAAGGATTAACAAGTTGGCTGATGAAGTGGACAGGGTAGCTCCCCTTTCAAGGCTTACTTTGTTCTCTCCTTGCAAGGTAATCACCTTCCCCATGCTTTGGCTTGGAGGCTACCCAAATTTGTTTGTTTTGTGTTGAAATTGACAACCTTTCTTCTGCAGATAAATGTTTTCTTGAGAATAACAAACAAGAGGGAAGATGGGTATCATGACTTGGCATCCCTTTTTCATGTTAGAGTTTATCATAATTTGGCAACTACTTGAGTGCTCTTTTATTTCATGTACCTTCTAATATGGTTTATGCATTCTTGGACATGCCTTACTTGCATTTTTTGAGTCTTCAGGTGATAAGTCTAGGTGACATAATTAAGTTCTCTTTGTCACCTTCAAACACCAAGGATAGCCTGTCAACCAATGTGTCTGGGGTGCCCCTTGATGATAGAAATCTGGTACTACTGTTTCCCTTCTCCTTCTGTTCTTCTCCTGGTCATTTATTTGTTCAGACTTCAGAGAATGTTATGTGGAAATTCTCTTTTAACAGATTATTAAGGCGCTTAACCTTTATAGGAAGAAGACTGGCAGTGACAAGTTCTTTTGGGTACGAAGTAACAATGTTTATTCTCTTCTTAATTTTTATCGTTTTTAATTAAAAGCTGCATGCTTATTTGTTTAATCTAAACTCCACTTACCACAAGATTTAATGTGTATTGTGTATATTCATGTTTTTTTCAGATTCATCTGGATAAACGGGTGCCTACTGGGGCAGGGCTTGGTGGTGGAAGTAGCAATGCTGCAACTGCACTATGGGCAGCAAATCAATTCAGTGGTTGTCTTGCCTCAGAGAAAGAACTCCAAGAATGGTCAAGTGAGATTGGATCAGATATTCCGTTCTTTTTCTCTCAAGGAGCAGCCTATTGCACTGGTCGAGGAGAGGTTAGTCAAAAAATTAGGTACCTTCCATTCTCAAAGTCACATTTGAGAAAAACCGCAAGAAGCTTTTGTATTGCTGTGCGGATTCACAATCTATGGCACTGATAGATAATATTGTACAATTCTGATTAGATGCTGTAATTGTAAAGAGACTTATCCCATTGTCCAAGAATACAGTTTAAAGAGTCGTGGTACAAAACTTTGATAGTCATTCTCTGCGGATTAAATATGAGCAAGTGATATTATTTATATATAGTATGACCAAGTGGACTCAACATTTTACCATTGTTAATTCAGATCACCTAGATTTATCTTTATTCCTGAAACCTTTAATAATTTAGTACAGACACCAGATCATTTTGTCATGGATGGAAAGGAATTTGTGTGTTCCTAAAATATTGAATGTGAAGTGATTTATTTAACTATTCTGTTTGATGATGACTACATAATTCACATGCATTTATAACCCTTTTAACCATTTTCGGGCAGCTAAACTTATATCCTATGTGATTTCCCAATCATTATATTTTATTCAAGAATTTTTCTTTCACTTGTGTGCAGGTTGTTCAGAATATTCCTCCACCAGTATCTCTGGACGTTCCGATGGTTCTCATAAAGCCCCCAGAAGCATGCTCGACTGCTGAAGTCTACAAGGTAGTTGTCTTTTCGGATTAGTAATAAAACCACACTTCCCCCTCCCCTGATTTTTTGTCACGAATTTAACAACTTCCAATGATACAGCGTCTACGTTTGGACCAGACTAGTAAGGTTGATCCTTTAACATTATTGGAGAAGATCTCAAAAATTGGTATCTCACAAGATGTTTGTATTAACGATTTAGGTATGCTTTTAGCTATGTATTTTCTCACTTTGGCTTTGATTTGATTTTCTTGACTGCACATTGTACATAATTCCGAGATGTCTAGCATGATGGTAAATAGCAGAACTGAGATTCTACTGTTCTGTTATCATTATATAATTGTATGTACAACTTACTGAAATATCAACTGTGTCCCTGACTATCTTGAACACTGATCCTTCTTGTCGTTGACACAGTTATATTTGATTCTCATTGAAGTTTGGTACTGTTCCGATCCATTTGACCTTAATTATCTTTTCATTGTTTTCCTTTTTTTCTTCATGTGCAGAACCTCCCGCGTTTGAAGTTCTCCCATCTCTTAAAAGACTGAAGCAGCGAATTAGTGCAGCTGGTCGTGGAGAATATGATGCTGTTTTTATGTCAGGAAGGTAAAAGCACTGGAAAACCTATTATTCTTTAATATCTAGACGGGCATTTATGTGAAAGTCGTATATATTTGCTAGAGCTTCCCCCAGGCACAAACATATTACGTGTTCTTTCCAAAGGTTTCTCCACATAATGTTGTAGGGGCATGACCTAACCTCTCATGTACTAAGTTTACATTACTAGTGAAAAGTGAGTTTGTTCTACAATGGCTTAGTCTTTGATTATATCTACTGAACAAAATAACCAAGTCTTTCAGTTACTTAAACTTTTCTTACATTCTACTAGAAGATGAAGGGTCTATCTTTAGCTTGATCCAAATGACATGATATCTGATTAGTTCAAGTAACTTGTAAAACTATGTGCTTATCGTTTGATAAAGACTTTGCTTATCAGATGAAGCAAAGAGTATAAGGTGTTTGTATCATTTGTCAGACGAAGCACTTGCGTCTTACATGATCTATTGTTGATAAAACACATCATCTTACAAATGAAACATGTTCATGTTTTATACTTTGTTGTTGAAAGCACTTAATCAAAAGTAGGGCTGTTGGACTTTACTCTAACAATTTTTAACTGTAGCATGATAGCATGCAATTAATGGCTGCACAAACGATTGCCTTAACATGGATTGTGGATATACTGATACACCTTTCTTCTAAATCTGGTTTGTAGAATAGGTGATGAGTTTTCTGTGATCTTGAATTATGGTGACTGAACAAATTAATCCTTTGTCTTGAGAACCTTTTAGAATCAACTCTGACCATCAAATTTCAGACAGAAAGCCTTCTAAATAATACAAGTCATCATCTATGATTTGAAAATCTAATAGCTGCATAAGATTCTAGCCAACTGAAATGACTAGAATTTGTATGAAGATGGACCTTTAAAACAGTTTATCTATGTATGAGAATTTAATATAATGCATTGTTTTTCCCTTTTCATGAATGCTAGGTGTCTCCTATACCCGTTAACCAATATTCTAGTTCAGTTTTAGTGGTTTGGTAGAAGTAAATGATTAAATTTTTATGTCAAGCAACACTCTTGTTGACAGCTTGGGAAACATAGCTCTAATGAATTTTTTGTATTTTTTATTTTCCTTTTTATTTAAGGAGAATCCCTTATACTCTACAGATCGTTGTGATTTTCTTATCTCATAATGAATTTCTTTCATTAGAAGAATATTCAGCATATTTTGCAAGTTAATCAAGCACAAGGTAAAGCCAAAAACAAGTAGAAATACTTCACATAATATTCATATTTTAACTTAAAAGTGTAGATTTAAAATTCTTTGAAATTATGATTAGAACCTTTGACATTGTCTAAGTTATTTGATAACAATAAAGGGAAGACAGACAAAAAAGTTACTATTAACAGTTAGAGCAATTTGTTAGTTAGACAAATAAATAGGGGTCTAAGGGATCATGTCAAATTATTAGCATTTGGAAAACTGAAACATTTGCTTTATTTTAAGTAAGTATAAAGCCCAGATGTTCCTCAAGCTTGGAGTGTTGGAATGTCGGACCGACTGCCAATACCAACACCTCTGTGGCACCCATATACACTTGTTGGATTGTTCTCATTAGGTGTCCGATTGAAATATGATTTTTTGACAGCCTGAACTCTTGAACCAACACCTGTTTATAGCTAGATACTTCAAGGACACCAGTATTATTAAGAAAGATAAAATTTAGAAAAGTCAGCTTAAAACAATATAAATTATTAAAAAATAATGTCACCTGGTAATATTTTTGAGAGACTAATTGCCATTGCAAAATGTAAAGCTTCCTAACTCGTTTGAAAGGTGAATAATATTTTAGAATGACGTAATTCATCTTGTTTGGCAATTTTTTGCTAAAGATAAAAGGTTCTTGCCAGAATGATGTCATTTCCTCTAAGTATTTTTGTTAGGCTAATAAATATTGGAAGAAGTTGAATAGAAATCTTGATCATCAACGTAGATCTTTTGTCATTTTTTCGTATTCAATATCACTTGACTTTCTCATGTATGGGTATGTGCAATGTCCCTGGTGTCTTACATTTTGGCCATTATCCGCATTGGATCTTCTGTGTCTAAATTTGTATTGTGCTTCATATATTGAAACTGTCTCCTGTGGAAGAGAAACCCTAAGAAGGAAATATGAAAAGGGCGGTCCAAATTTAGAATGGTGGCGGCAGAGCAGTAACAGCAGGGGAAAAAAAAGTCACCAATGAACAATGGATTCATTAGGAATTCAAGGATTTTACCCTAACTCTATACCATGTGAAAATAAAGTAAAAAGAGCTATAGGATTAATCTCATTGTGTATAATGAACACATAGGTTTATGTATTTATAGACAAGAAACATACAAAATGTATGGGTTAAGCCTGTTACATCTAACAAATAAAAAAAAAAAAAAAAATGTTTCGATGTGAAGTTTTTCAATTCTCGAATTTGTAACTCCTATCCTATACAGGTACATAAGTAGAATTCAGAGTTCTCTGTCGAGGTATATCTGAGGGAATTTGGTTGAAAAGGGTGTTACATGAAATTGGAATTCATATTTTTGGGCCGTCTATAATTGTGTTATGTGATCAACAGTCAGCTATCAGCATAGCTAAGAATGCGTTACACCATGGTAGCACAAATCAAGTAGAGATTGATCAACAATGTTAGAGAAAATATAGAAAATGACACCGTATCACTTCTATACATTCCACTCAGTCAGCAGACCGTAGATATCCTGACTAAGGCCTTACCTAGGAAGGCATTCGAGAATCTTACTTCAAAACAAGGATTGCTAAACGTCTACAACCTAGATTGAAGGGGAGTGTGGAAATTTGTCATGGTAATTAGGAATTATTTGGAGAATCTTCCATATTTATTACGAGTTATTAGAAGGTTTTGTTTCTAGATTAAAAAAAATTTGGTAGTTATGTTACCTAATCTCCATGATTATTAGTTCCTTCTGTTTTTTGCTTGATTTGGTAGGTAGAAATTTTGTTTCAGCTTTTATCTCCTTGTTTTGATGAAGACAGTTTCATCTTCCTCCATATTTATCCCTGTATTTCCATTCAGAAATATGAGAGAATAAAGTTTTTCATTTTCTATTTTCTACAATTCCTTTATAATTCTATCAAAGCTTATATATAAAAGTAAACTGAAGTTTACATTGCCCTTTTCCTAATGGTATTAAATATTCTGAAGTGGTCAGAATTTGATTTGATCTTCTTTCTTTTTGCTGTAATATGGAGTGATGATTTAAAAGATGCAATCATCTTATATGCTGTCTGAATGCATCTCATGCAGTGGAAGCACCATCGTTGGAATTGGCTCTCCTGATCCTCCACAATTTGTTTATGATGATGATGAGTATAAAGATGTGTTCTTATCAGGTAAGCTTTGATAAATTAACTCTATATCCATGTCTGATATATTGAAGCTCTAGTTCCATATGCAGATATCCATTATCCAGAAGCTAAAATGATTAATTCTACCTTTCTTATAATTTGGAAAGTGGGAAATGAATTACCTGTTCACATTGCTTAATTTTACTTATATAGCATATAAGAATATGCGGAGTTTCAACATGCATTTGATCTGCAAAATACGAGTTGTTAGAAACATAAATCCCTTACGGTACCTATTTTAATTTGAAAAATAAACTAAGTTCAATTCAAATGCCCCTGTTGAATGAAGTCCTGATGGGGAAAGTACACTTCGGTGAGCCAGATGGCCTTTTGGGTGGAGTCTGCTGAAAAGTTTTTCACTAACTGCATTAATTGAAAGGGTGCTGCTGTTGTCTCATCACACATTTTAGATATTGTCGCATGTTGGTGCTGGTGCATAATGATGTGTTTTATGATCCTTTAACCTTTATTCTTGGACAAATATGACTTTTCTTTTCTACTTTTAGCTACTGAGGTTAGAATGGTGCGTTAAAGACCATAGTTATAGCAATTGTTTGCATTTAGTTTATGCAAAAACGGTGAACAAAGCAGCACTTTTTCAAAGCATTGAATGTGAGATTTATTGAGTTATAAACACACTAATTCCTAAGTTAATCCCTTGATCTGGTTTTGACTAATTAGATTGCCGCCTTCAATGATAGAATCTGAATAATCCTAATTATTCATTGTCGTTCCATATGCCTGCAGTTTTAACGTTAAAAATTTTTCAAATTGACAAATGTTTTCAGCATTCAATGAAGTATTATTTTTATTTCTAATTTTCCTCCAAATAAACTATATCAATGTTAATGTATTTGCCCCAGATAAAAGTAATACATTTACTGAGAAAATGAGGTTATTTTAGTAAAATTATTTCAACAAGTGCATGCTTTTTGTGTTACCTAGATGTTAAGTACATCTATTTTTTTAATCAGCACTTTATATTTATGTTATGTAAAGCAATTTCTTAGGAGGCTGTTTTAGAATGAGCTTATGATGGATTTTGATTTTGATGTGAATTTCTCACCTTCATTTGCAGACGCCTATTTTCTCACTCGAGAGGCAAACCAGTGGTATCAAGAACCTGCTTCAAATCCTTCTTCTGCCTCTGCTTCTGTTGTTTCTGAGTCTGTTTAATCATATGGTCTTTCAAGATAAGAAGACAGTAGTGTAAAATTGCATTATCTTGTCTTTTTCTCCTGCATCATTCAATGGTGTAAAAATTAAGTTTTGCTGTTTTAACTTCTGGGAATAAATAAAATTAAAGAGAGAAAATAGATTGAACAAATATTAGGCAGGCCTCTATAAGAAGTAACAATGTCTGAAAGAAGTAACAATGTCGGAATAATTTGTCGTAGTTCTGTTTCAAAGTTTGATAAATTGATTTTTAAACCATTTAATGTAAGTAACGTTGGAATATGTCTATGGGGAAAGTTTGATTTTTGATATTCCTTGCCATCCCTTTCTTTCTGAAGTTGGTATTAGCTTGGTGGGAAGTATGCCTATGATATAAATGTAGAACTATTTGTGAAAAGTTTATAAATGGTTAATGAACTATTTGTTTCTATCAAGAATTTGACTCTTTATATACATATTTTAATGATAGTTTTCTCTTCCTTCGCCATGAAATATTGGAAAGTCCTAAGTTATTTTTGGGATAAGATTTTTGGATTATAGAAAACCAAGAAATTTAGTCAGAGATAAGAGTTTTGGATTATATATTTTTTTATCTGAATGGTTGAAATACATTATTGTATTTCTTATTCTTGAATGTATATCTGAATTATATAATTTAATTGTGTAATTAAAAATTCACTATTATATATTTTTTGAATTAAAAACATTCCGAACAATTAAACCTTTTCTACATTTATGGGGTGTAGGAAGAAACTAAGCAATGCAGACTGGTATCTTGTGTGTTTTGGTCTGTTTTAAATTTCACTTGTCAAAAACAACTTGGATGTGAACTGACCTATAAAAGATGAATTCTTCCTCTACTTTTATGATCTCTTCCTAGACTTCCATATTAGACTTGAAAAGTCTATTATACCCTTAATTTAATATTACAAAACTCAACTGTATTTTTCACTTGGTTTATATTTTCAAATATAATATTTTAAAAAAATTATATAAATGGGATGGATGTTAATATTATATATATATATATATATTAAATAATATTAATGGTATTAAATTGTTCACCTTCCTGACTTAACCTAATTTTATTAAAAATTAATATAATATGCATATCACCACCTAATTTATCTAATTAAAATTAATTTAATTAAAAAAATAAATAGTCTCGCCCTCTACATTTACTCATTTCCTCATTTTCCAATGATATTTTAAATGAACATTTACTTATTTTCTCATTTTCTAATGACATTTCAAATGAAGAGTCTTTGTTACTCTGCATCCATTTCAAAACATTTACCCATCTCTTCATTTCCCAATAACATTTCAAATAAAAAGTTTTTGCTACTCTGCACCCATTTTAAATGAAGAGTTTTGTACTTGCCTGTATCATCACTTCTCATTCTTGATTGAGTTTGATTTTAAATTCAATTAAAATAAAACTAAATTAATTTAATTAAGACAAATGAAGAGTCTCTGTATTTTTCTTGTCAAATTCTAAAACCTCACTCACACAAGTGTTGGTGGTGCTTACATTAATTTTTTTATAAATCAAATATCATTCTATCCTGTTTACATTTTCAAAAAAGTTTCAAACCTGATGACCAGCAAATGGAAATCATCCCCTTTAAAAATTAACTATTTATTATTTATTATAAGTAAATAAAAAAAAATAAAAAATACCTTATTAAAATAGAACATGAAATATATAATATTGGAAAAGTAATAAATAAAAATATTTGATTATATTTAACATATAACCAATTCTATACATGTTGAAAAGGGAAAAAAAGTTAAAGTACATTGTGGGTGTGGTGGTCTATCTGGGAATAACCTAATAAAGTCGTCGTTTTTGAAAATTATTTGAAAATTCTTGATTTTGATAAAAAAAAAAACTCATATTGAGTAGACTCATGTATGGATATATATTATATGTAATATCTAATATTTTAAATTGAATACAGGACATTTAAGTTCGCAATGATAAAAAAAAGTTATTTTTTATTGTTCTTAATAATTCAGAACTTTTTTTATTATACGATTTTTCATCAAATTTATTTAAATTTCGGAAATATTTTCTCTTTTATTATTAACTTCAATTATATTATTTTTAATAATTTTTTAAAATAATATATTACATTTTAAAAAAAGAAAACTTCAATTTTTTTCAAATTAAATCGAAATCAAATAGAATAAATCATTAGTTTATTAGGTAATTTATTATTTTATTTAGTTCTTAATATGATTTCATTTGAAAAACTAAATTTTTGCTATACTAATTTTCATTTCATCTTCTCCTTGACAGTTTAAATACTAAGTTTACTCAAATTCTTATATTATTTTCTCTCTCAATATTTTCAAAGAAATATAATAAATGTTATAACTATAGGGAAATTTTAGTTATCTATAATTATTATAAAATTATTTAATTAATATTAAAGATAATTCAAGAGCGGATATGGACATAGATATAGGTATATCCTGTATTCAACAAAAATGAGACAATTTTTATAACTAAGAAAAATCTATAAATCTTGACTTTGAAGATTGAGACAGGACAGTAAAACCTGCTTAGGTCCAGCCTACACTTTAGTTTGCATGTACTCCGGGTTATAGAGGCAATACACATTTAACGGGGTTCTTCTACTTGGTGATTATTCTCCTTGTTAATGAGTCATTTGATAATGCAGTATCTAATCAGAATTAATCTTTCAATGGGTCGAATGGTTTTCGTCCTAGTTGCTTTGGATCGTTATGGTTTTTACTATCTACACTCTGAAGTATCTAATCAGAATTAATCTTTCAATGGGCCGAATGGTTTTCGTCATAGTTGCTTTGGATCGTTATGTTTTTTACTATTTACATTCTGAAGGGTTTAGGGTTTAGCCAGTTAATATATAAAACAAGTCCTTGGTCTAACTGATGCCAAACATGTCTAATCACACTTTTGGATTGGCTATGATCCAGAACAAATTCGGGTAAACAGTTTGGATGACTAAGCATTACAAAAGAAATATGTAGATGTTTCAGACCTTGCTGACATTTGCAGTTGTGCCTTTTCTTAGAGAAATTGAGATTTGGGGACTGTTGAGTTTTTTCTAATGACAGCAGGAAAATTTGCTTTACATATGAACAGACTAGATTCAAAGTACAAACTAAATCAACATCTGAGTCTAATCTGATACCCTAAAGGAAACTAATGTTATTGATAATTGAACTTGTTTTGTCGGAGAAATCATAAAGTGAATAGTGGTTATGGAAGTTTGTTAATTATAGTTTTCTATAGTCCTTAATTTTGTAACTCTAAATTCTGATAGAGTTTTTTATTCCAGCCTTTGAATCTAAAAAATTTAATTACACATTTTATCATTGAACTGTTATCACTTCCCCAAATTTACCACTTAAATCTCTTTATCACAATTTTACCATCAAACATTCCTTTTTCACTTACTTTACTGATCCGTTTTGGGATAACAGATCCATAAAATACATGAAAACAAAATGTTCAGTTGTAAAATGAAAAAAAAAGGTGATAAAATTCAAAAATAATAATAATTAAGCGATAAATTTAATAATTAAACCTATTAAAAAATGTACCACTGCCACGAAACTGGCACGAGGAATGGGAGCAGAGTCATGGAATATTTGAACGCCATCAGACGTTCCACGGCTCTACCCAGTTTAGAGTGTCCTTGAGACTGCATCATAACTCTAAAATATCCGGGTCTGTATAATTCATCTGGGTTGGACAGTTAAAAGATTAGGGTATGGAAGTGAATTGTGTATGCGACGGGGAAGTGTACAGTGCATGTGAAATTAGACGCCCGTTTTTCACAGAAAGCTTACCACCAACATCATATCAACTATAGCATCATAAGAACAAACATCAAATCCACACATTTTTTGGTCTTTTTTTTATTCATTTGGTTTCTCCCTCCACTCTACAGAGAGGGAGAAGAAACAAACTGTCTCGGTAAACTAAAAAGATCTTTCCCTTCAAATGGAGAACTCCATTCCCGAGAACCTGATGCTTCAGCAGAAGATACTCCACCATCTTGCAATCCAGGCAGGGGAACAATGCTACCATTAGAGGGTAATGATCTAATTGCTGGCTGAGGAACCACACCAGAAGCATTTGAGCTGTATAGAGCACTACTCTTTGTAAAAGGTGAAAGCCCTAGCAATAATGCATTAGACCTAGGTGGAGATAAGCCTCTATCCAAGGACCAGTCTATGTTGGTATAATCAAATTGCATTGACCCACCAGTGCTCCAGTCTACTGGAGAAGTTGACCCTGATGTTGCTGCAGATCCTAGCCCAGAAAAGAGTCCAAGAGAAGAAGCAGCAGCGAGAGTTGGAGATGTAGCCGTTGTTCTATTCCATGGGCTATTCCCTCGGTTGGTTGCTTGCAGATCTACTGAACTGCTGTTGCCAGCCACAAACTGTTGAGGAGGCTGACCCTGAAGTTGGTGGTACATTGGATTAGAACTGAAATAGTTTGAACTGAGGCTTTTAGAGCTAGTCGGATGAGACATAAAGCCATTGGATCTCATGACTTCTACACTGTTAGTTGGATACCAACTGGCAGCTATTCCAGGAGGAGAAGAACTCAAGCTGGCAGCTGGAATCTGCTTTGTATTAACAGTTTGAGGCCGCTGCATCACAATTACTGGCTCCCTAGCTGGACCAGGTTGAAGGTTCTTATAATCACCTCCAACAGCCATATAAGAAGCTTCTGTCTTAGCAGGTGTTGGTGACACTTGCAATGGTGATGCTAATGAGTAGGAAACCGAAGGATTAGATCCTGCACTTGGCCACCTCTTGTCAGCTGGTATAGAAGCTTGTTGAGGCTTTGCCCAATCAGACTTGGGTTGGATTCTCTTAAGAGGCTGCACAGGTCTGTTGCTGGATTCCACAGATCCTCCAGTAACTGCTTGCTTGGTATAGTTAAAATCCTTTTCATCTTTTTTTAGTTGATTTGGAGAAAGAATGGGTTTAGTCTGTGGCCTAGCATTCTGATTCACAACTCCTGCTTGCTTACTGCCAAATGAAGGAGGATCACCAATTTCATCTGGCTTTGGTGGACCAGAAGGTCGTTCCAGCTTCAATTCTCTCAAAGACTCTGCAGCCTTATCAAGATCACCCTCACAAGCAACAACAGCTCTTTCAACCTCCTGTTTTGAGAAACTGTACTTCATTTCTAGGTCTGCAATCCGAGCAAGTTCTTCTGATATATCAATTTTCAAATTACTCCCAGCTATATTTGCATCTTTATGATTATCTGCTTCTTCACCACCTTCAAACAGCCATGCTACTGATTCCTCCACCCTTCCCTCATTCAGTATCAATGCTACTGTTGCACGCTCGTGAGAAAACCCCATTGCCACAAGCTGTTGAGCAAGTGCCTCAAGTTTCCTTGACATAATATATCCACTGCAACGATCATGCAACTCTTGTGCCCGCCTTTCCTTCTGTCGTTGATGTTTCCTTTCATTCTTCTGTCGAATTTTCTCTCGTTTGTCATTATCAGCTCCTGGTACTGCATCCAGTCGGGCAGGAGGATTAGAAGATTTCTCTTTATGGTCCTCCGACTCACCAGACCAACTTCCATTGTTAGAAACAGAATCATACTCTACACCAGCTACCACCGAGCCAGCGGGATGTTCATCTGTCTCATCTATATTCCGAAAACGAGCATTCGATTGTACTTGGGAAGTAGATGCTGGTTGCATCTCCAAAGTATGGAATGTTCCTAATAAAGGGTTGTATGCACTAGCTGGTACACCAGCTACTGAATTAGCAGACCCTGAAGACTTGGCAGCAGACTTCTGAGCTTCTTTGCCTGCCTTTTTTTCTTTAGACTTAGATTTGGAAGGAGACATCTCTTTAGTAAAAAATATGTCCCTGAAACATAAAAGCGAAATAATCAGATTAAACTATTTTCTAGTGAACTAATAAATTACTACACAAACAAGATAGGCATCAACAAAATAAAACATAAAAAAAAAAACATCTAGATAACAGTCTGTCTGTTAACATCAATGCCATCATGGGTATGGATCTGTTTGCAAACAATCAAGTGCTTAAGGATTACAGGATGAAAACAGGTCCCAGTTTAAACTATAACAAACCACAGGGGGAAAAGGAAAAGGGAGGGAAAGAAACCAATAAAAAAATATAATTCTACAAAACCAAATGGATTAAATTTATCCTTAAAAGAAGTTTCCTTCAGAAGAAACTGCTTTTCTGTCCCCTGAATATTCTGTTGCATGCACAGATTGAGTTCAGACATTGATTCTCAAATGTTCTTGTTCCATTGATCAGCAGTTTCCTTCTCTGGAATAACTTCATCCATTAAGATCTCTGTAAACTTTAATGAGAATTAAAGGATTCATGCAATGCAAAATCTATTTGATGATAAAAAATAATGCTCTCTACAGAAGCACAGTACAGAGCATGAAAATTGCATTGCTGCCACTTAAAAAAACAAGGACGCATAGCAAGAGTCGATAATTTGTTTCAATCTAAGTATTGAAAGAATGGAATCTAATAGTGATCAGTACACAAATCGCATACAAATGCAACTGCAGTGCTTTAATCAGGAAAAATTAAAACAATTAAAATTTTAAAAATAACGAAACAATACAAGGATCTCCCCACACTTTGTACCCCCTACACCAAACAAAGTAGATAACTTGTTGTGTAAATAACACTGACACGCCCTTAAGTTTTTTTAAATTACACTTACACCCAACTTTTTTAAAATCCTACACAAACCTCCCCTTAGTTTTTAAAATATTACACTAACACCCAGTTTTACATTACACATCCAGCCCTTAAGTTTTTAAGAAACGTTACACTTAACCCACTACAAGGGAGGCAAGGATAAAAAAAAGGGGGTGAGTGTGATTCGAGAAAACCTCAGGGAATATTACTATAATTTGTTTAATCAAGTATAGAAAGGATGGAAACTGACATTGTTCAGGAATCACATAATCCTATAAAACCTGACTCAGCTGAAATCAAAATATACAGTAACATATGACATTCGAGAGGCCATGAACTAAAAATAAACAGTAACATAGGACCTCAGACACACTACTTCTTCGCTTCTCTCTACTCTTCTCTTGTTTAATATTTCTCCTTAGCTTACAACATAATTTCTCTCCAATTTTACCCCATGGCCAAGCTGGCAGTCGGTTACCCCCAGTCAGCCCAATACCCTTGTCCACTTAAGACCAAGATCCCCTACATATCCTTGCATACACCCTGACAATAGAAGATTTCCTGAGAAATAAATAACTTTCCACACAGATACAATTACAGCACTTCAATCAGGTACAGGTACAATAATATCGAAATTTTCAACAGAACATAAAGAACCAATAACAAAGACCCACCAAAACATTTATCCCCTTATTTTGAAACCTAAGTGCAATGAATCAAGTTTCCAACAGGTTATTCCCATATACTTAACCTTCCATCACCATAAAAGATATACAATACCGGTCACCAAACAAAGGTACAAATACAGCATACTTGTCAAGTTCAATAAATAAAGACATTCATTGCAGCTAGGCCTTAGAAAACCCAGTGCCATTTCAGTTAGTCTTAGTCCTACCATAACTCAATATTCCCATTCTTCTGTACAGAATCTTATGATAGAAATGAGGAAATTAGCAATCAGAATAGGACTACATGTCTTTGGTGAACTTCCCCGCAGTATATTGATCAGTTTAAGGAACACTAACTTAAACAAAAATAACAAAATCAGAATTATAATTATTTGATTAATATTGTATTTTATCACGCCCTCATGTAAATTTCGATAGACTAAATCAAATCATATACTTAACCTTCCACTCTCACTGATTCTTATTAGTAACCTTCCAATCCTTTTTACTAGGAGCATAAAACAAGATAATATGTGCAGAAAAAAGGTATTACACACTCCTACAGCGGTAAAGTACATCCAGAATTAAAAAACGAAGAAAACCATGTTCCAACTTAAGCAAATATAATTGCAGTCAACTTAAGCAACGATATGCAATTAATTATACAGTAGTTTCAGTAGTATACTAATGAAAGGCAGACACCCAAAAATTGAACATGCCAGCAACAAAGATAGCATTATCTGATAGAGCAACACATACAATCAGCTGCATAGAAACTCAACAACCAACATACTCGTATTAGAACAAGCGCATCCATATAGTCAGGAAAAATCTAAAAAAAACATATTATCAACTACCGCATATCCAATGCTACTAATTAGAGCCATTATTGTTCTTCAGTCTTCAAAACATATTGCCAATGTCGCCCAATACAGAACAATCAAAATCAGCAACACAAACCAAAATCCACAGCAAATTCCGACCAAGGATCCATCAACAACAAAACCAAAACTAGACCAACTCCAAACAAGTCCCCACCATTCCGATTCCAAAAATCCGAATAACCACCGAATGCGGAATGCAAATCGCGAAATTCCATAATTGCAAAAACAAAATAAAAATAAAATCTAAAAACTAAACAACTGAAACCAAATAATAGAGTTTAATACGCAAAATTTTATAACTATGGTTGAGATTAAAAGCGAAAAAACTTTGAAGAGAATTGATAACAGAGGAAAAAGAGAAGAAGAAAGTACCTCAGGATCAAGCTGGAGAACGGAAAACCGTTGGAACTTATAACCAGGACGAGAGAAATAGGCTTTTCGATGTTGAAAAGTGAAATTGGTAATTAGGGTTTTGATTATGAAACTGAAGAAGAGATCCGAAATTTTGCGAAAAGAGAAATGAAAAATTGTCCATATCCTAATAACGAAGCATATATAGTAGTGAGGTTCACTCGCTTTTTCCTTTCTTCTATTAAAAAAAGTGCGTCCATCTTCTCTCTCTTAAATCTTAAATAATAAATTATAATAAAATTTTACTTACTTTTAATTTTTTCATTTATTTTCTTAAACATGTTTTCTCTTATTATTTTTAAAGCTTAAGTTTTAAGCAAAGTCATTCTAAAAATATTATATTATCAATTATAAAGAAATCATTATATGTAAGATTAAAGATAAGTCCAATTTAATTTATTTTCGTTTCACGTGAAATTTAACTTAAGTTTAAATTTAAGGTTGTTAACACATGGTTAAGGTTGATAATTAGACTAAATTGGAAATTATAATTATCGTACGTATTATTTATTATACAAGAATACAAATTAAATTATATAAATTCAATGAAATGTATTATTATTATTATACCAATAATGATTAATACAAATGATAATAATTTATGTTTTATAATTAAATGGTTCAATACTATAATTTTAAATAAAAGTTGCAATTCATTTTTATGTTGAAATTTGATTATCGAGACGTGATTAAAATCGGCAAACTTACGTATATTTATGAGTTGGTAGTTCACATATGGTTAAAAGTGTTATTAGTTTTAATAAAAAGAAAATACCCATATTCTTGATTCATTTGTGCAACAACGTACTCTCTTCCAAAGGTTTTCAAGAATACACCTTTTCCACTCTAATTAGGACATGCACTCTTTTTCTTATGTATGAAATAACATTAGACATTTAGTCTTGCACTTGGTGTTATGTTGAAGTTTGGTTCCTTCCTACTAAGTAAAAGATGACTTAAGTGTCATTTAAGTATCATTTAACTCTTCTCCAAATATAAATTTTAATTTTATAAATTTTGTTTTTGATACCAACTATAACAAATAAAACTTTGTTTTGTCTAATATAAGTTATCTAGTATGAAATAGATATTAAATGTAAACATAAAATGATATTAGATCAAACACGAATTGTTGACAAAATGTAAGAAAAGTTTCAAGCAAAAATCACAAGAAAAACATAAAATAAATATTTGTCAAAGAAGAACATACAAGTAGAGACAATATATGCACAAAGCATCAAACAACTACATCAAGAACAAATGATTAAATTGTCAGTAGTCATTTTACTATAATAGAAGATCTTATCAAATGATGTCAATTCTACAAGACAAGGATATAGAAGGCATGAAATGTCTCTTTGAAGAAATTATATTTAAAGATCTCTAGAAGAATGAAAGCACTGGACATTTTCGAAGAACATACACATCTAGGAAAGTATATGAATGCTACACTAAACGCTATCAAGCAAGAATAGACAAAGTCTATAAAAGCTTGAAGCACAAGATGATCTTCACTAGTCAAGAAGTGTAATTAAGTACTCTCGCATCTTTACAATGTCACACCATCTGATCTCTACAAGTTGACTGTGAACTATTTTCAAGAAAGATTCTATCAAAAAGTATTATTCATCAATGTGTGAAAGCTCATCTTGGTATTGCTAGTGATACAAAGACATTTCAACAAAAAAGAAAATGGTTTACACATTTCATCATATAACATATTGAAGGATGTCAGCAAAAGGTCGTCAACCTTTGAGAAAGTCTTGACCCACAATGCTTTAAAGTATGCAACCTACAACAATTCTTTTTGGAAGCCTACATAAGGAAGCATTACCATGCTAAAGAGACCAAGGTTCCAAGACATAACCAACAAGCCTCATGAGCATGAAAAAAGTCTTGAAAATCCTTCAAGTGCTTAAATTGTAGTTCGTCTTGTAAACGATATAGATAGAGAAAGATTTACATTGTAATAATTCACGGTTGTAAAGTTTTTTCTAGAAACAAGGAGTGTATAATTTCATATCACTCATTTGAGCACAAACCTTGTAATAAAAAAACATATTGTTGTGTAGGTTGGAGAGAATTAAGGTGCTTTTCTTGAAAAGATCTTGTGTACTCATGCTTAAACTTTGAGGAACTTCAAGTGGATAGCCTAGAGATGCTTTGTGCACTTAGCCTAAAGAAATATTATGTATTGGATATGGACATTCTACCATGTGTGCTAAAGTTTATGGGCAAATTACATGTTTTCTATTTTTGTAAAGATTTTGTGTATTGAAACTTTGTCCATTATAATTCAAATGAAAAAATTTTAAAATAATAGAAGTTTAGCAAATCAAAAGATTTCATAATGCTGATAAAACATTGGCTTATATTTGACCCAGAAATACAAAAGGTAAACAAGTATGTAAATATTATTAGTAGTTTTTGTTAGATTGAGAGTTTAATACTAAGTCAAAGTTATACCTAATAGTTAAAGCTCAACTTTTTTCTATTTAAGAACGTAAAACCCAACTGCTACAATTCGATTATGGACCACAAGACAATTGATGTCACTTGTAAAAATTTGTCTATCAACAATTGCCGTATTGAAAATTGAAATCGGGATTTTGGCTCTAACATCAATTGTTGGATCAAGTACTTACTACTAGGTAAAAAGTTATAACTAATAGTCAGAGAAAAAATCTTTCTACTTAAGAATATAGCAACCATTACATTATGATTTGATTACGACTTAACCACATGATCTCCACCATGTGACAATTGATGTCACCTGTAACAATTTTTTTTTTTCTTTAGAAATAATACTTATAATTCATTCCCTATAGGTACCTATGTTTTAAAATTTAAGGATGAATTCTCTCAAGAAAGGGGTATGATGAATTTTCAATGAAGAAGAATAAAAATAAGTACAAGGGGGGGGGGGGTTTAAAAGATCTCAAAGCAGAGAAATTAGGAACTACAAAGACAAATATTATCCCTCATAAAAAATGAGCTTAGCTAAAAAAATATCAACATAAAGACAATAAGTGTTAAAAATGTGACATTTTTTTTCAAATATATATATATATATGTGTGTGTGTGTGTGTGTGTGTGTTAAAATATTAAATCGATTCATAAGATACATTAGAAAAGAAACATCACGAACCCAATAGACGAAGTAAAACTTGCAATGAAAATAATTAAAAGAAAGCTTTGTATACTAGATATTGAAACCTTTTATATGTCTATTATGAATACTACCTTCATTGGATGTCCTTCTCCCTTACGCGATATTATTCTTATGAATATAGGAAGTTCAACAATAGTGTAAAAGAATGAATACTTGCGATGATGATAATTATAATTATTTAGGTATATTAAAATGATTTTTAACTTTTAAGAGTTTATGGTCTTGCCTTCATCTGTTAGAAGTATAGTGATTAAATCTATATGTCAAACAATATTAATAAGATTGGAGATTATTATTGTTTCCTATAGAATCATACTTTCTTTATTTAAATCTTTAATACTAAAAAGATTGATAAATTATAGTCTAGTCTACGTATTTGAGTATACTTGCTACCTCTCATAACTATAATTAGACGATCCTATATAGATGTTGATTTCAAAACTTCTTGCATTTCTTATTCTCTAATCCTATCAAACAATATCTTCAATATAATATAGATACCTCAACATATCTAGGTACTTAATTACATTCCATTATCAGAGTTGAGTAGTTCGTTTCTAAAGGTTTTGTCTAATCTTATTCATAACTTAGGATTCACAAGTTCTTCCGTAACATTAGTTAGGACTTATGCATGCAATTCTAGTCTTTTTTTTAATTCAACTTCTTTTTTATTTTTGGCTCCTACTTGAACGTCCAGCTCAAGCATAAATAGAGGTGTCATGGTCTTTTAAATTCAACTTTGAATGAGTAATGAAATACTACCAACTTGGTGCTTTAACTTGTTCTTGAGTTCTCTTTAGGTAGTCTCCTTTTTAGACTCCCCTAGACTCCTCCTACTTGAGTTAGCCTAACCTCTCACTAGACATTTTCCTTCCTTCCATTTCATACCCAAACACATTCTCTACAACTCCTTTAAGCTTCTACAATCATCTTCTGTAAACCCATCAAAGAAGAAACTCCAAATATTTTGAAGAAGAGACATGTCCTTTCAAGTATCATAACTTTCGTTCTGTAGGTTAGGTTATAGGGGGTTTTTTGTGTTGGCGAATAAGATGTGCATCGATATGACCATAAGACCTCAAGTAGTTCTTATGTCTACTTCCCCTTAGTCACTCCTAATTGTTTCTACAATTCATTTAAGATGACTTTGTTAGTAGCCTCGACTTGGCCATTCATCTGAGGGCACTCAACCGAACTTGTGGCATGGTGTATATTGAGATTCTTATAAAAGTCGATGAGTCCTCAATGGGTGAATTGTCATCCATTGTCAATAATGATGGTGTGAGGGATGCCGTATCGACATATGATGCTTTTCCATACAAAATGTTGGACATTCTTGGCTGAGACGGTGGCTAGGGGTTCAACTTTATTCATTTTGTGAAGTAGTTAATGCTACCAATAAGAAATTACATTACCTCTTACCATGTGAGAATGATGCTATGATTTCCATGTCTCACATAGCAAATAACCAAGGTGAGTTGTGCAAAATGTTTTCTTATTCTTCATATGCTGTGAATTCCTTCACATATTCTACACAATCACCTTGCATCATCAACCAATAGTACCTGATCTTGAGGACTTGTGCCGACATGGTTCTTCCTTTCGAATAGAATCCAAAGATCCTTGATAGAGCTCCTCCAAGATGAACTCGACATGTTTTGCTGATATGCACTCCAACAATGGTTAGGAATAACTCATTTTGAACATCTCGTTGTTGATAATTATGGAGTCATTACATTTCTTCCTATGGTATTCTTATTGACTTCGACACACACTCCATTTTCAATGAACCTTCGTATCCATGTTTCATTCTCTGAAATTGGGAGGCACTCTTCGACTTAGTCAACGTTAGGTGTGAGTATTGTTTGTTGTATGATCAAATGATGGTGACTTTTCTTCTTTGTATTAACTTGTTTTGGCAACAAGTTAACCCTAACGTTTTGCTCCCCTCGAATATGCTCAATTGTAGTTGTATCAAAATTGACCATAATGGTGAACATCTTGTGGTAGAATTTAAGTAGCATGGGGTTTTCACCTGAAATTCTCTAGTAATATGGTCGACTGTTAGTGGAGAGTCATTTTTACACTTGAATTTCGTGCTCCCGTGTCTCAAGTAAGTGATAACTCGTGATTAATGCCTTGTTAGCTCGAAATTTGATGTGTTTGAAATCAAAATGGAGATATTGTTCTAGAAATAACCTTCAAGGTTCTTTTAGTACTACTTTGATGTCATTTCTTCTAGTGTTGGATGAATTACTTACATGTAATCCATTGTTCATTTTAGGGTGGCTTAGGTTTGGGCTCAATTCGAAAGTGAAGTTGGGCAAACATTGTGATTTGAAGGGTCTTCTTGATTCATACTTAATTTTTTATTCAGAAAGTTCCACCAACCAGTTGATCATTCATCTTATGAGGTCAAGTTTTGAGAGAACCTTGTTTATCAAATAATTTGACTTTATAATTACTTGGTGGTTTTGAAAGTAGGGTTTCATTCTCAAAGTTGTAATTACCAACATTAATGCTACTTTCTCAACCATTTGGTATCGCGTTTTAGCTTTCTGAAGGGTTCGACTAATAAAGTAAATCAAGCTCTGTTCTTTGTTTATATCCTGTCTAGTCCCACATTGACTTCTGATGCTGAGATAGATAAGTACACAATGATGGGTTGTGTCGGGGACGATTTTTGGATTATTGGTAGGAATGATGATAAGTTCTTGATTTTTTAGAATATTTCTTCATATTGATGTTTTTTTTACGAGTTGGATTGTCGATTTCATCTTCTCAACTAATTTTGGTAAGAACCAAGATAGAGATGTTAATCCATCAACAAATCTTTGTACCTCATTCACTTTCTTTGGATTGCACATTGTTATGTGGGTCCTCCTCAAGTTAGGCCCAACAACATTCTATTCTAAAAATAATAAAATATTGTGGCAGCCCAATGGGGTCCTTTTAAGTGAATAACCTAACGTGACTCAATAGGTTTTTTACTCTCCACACAAGAAGAATAGTGAGAAAAATAGATTGTGCCGTCTTTGCCATTTGGAGTTCCTGTTTGCTTTGGGTGGCTGTTTAAGTACTCATTTGTGCTCTGTTTTTGGTGAAATTTCATCCTCGTGCTCCTCTTACCATTGACATAAATATGGTATTTTCAAAATTTTATTTCTCTCACTATTTGAATATGCTCTATTTACCTGTTGAGTGTTTTTGCTATTTGCCTGTGAGTAGAATTGAGATTATTTTTCAGAAGTGCTTCTATGTACTCTTTAATATTTTATAGTGGAGATTTTTCTGGACTAGGTCCCGTGGTTTTTATCCCTCTCATTGGGGGATTCCACGTTAAAAATTGGTGTGCTATTCTCTCTTGCATATTTATTTTATACTCTCTGAATTTTTGGATTGTCGTAGATTACGCTTCTCTTAGTTCTTTCAAGTGGGAAAAATTTTATTTTTCACGCATATATTTTGAGTAATTTTTTTCTCTGCGTAACCGTGCCTTTCCCATCAAGTGGCATCAAAGCTAATTTATTTATTTTTTGGGAAATTTACTTGATTGAATGATGAAGCCTAATTACGGTAAAATGATTAGTTTGAACAGGACTAATTATCATAAATGGAGAGGAAAAATGAAGGATTTGTTATTGGTTAAAAGATTACATTTACCTGGGTTTACTACTTAGAAACCTGAAAACAAGTCTGGTGAAGACTAGACTTTTGAGCATGAGATGATTTGTGACTATATTCGTCAATGGGTAGATGATAATGTTTTGAACCATATTGCTAATGACACACATGTGAAGACTTTGTGGGACAAGCTTGAAACTCTGTATGCTTCAAAATTAGGGAACAACAAATTATTTTTATTGAAGTAGGCTATGAATTTGAGGTACAAAGAAGATACGTCTATTTCTGATCATTTAAGTGAATTTCAAGGTTGTTTTGATCAATTATCTTCCATCGGTGTTAAATTTGAAGATGAAATTTTGGGACTTTGGTTGCTTAATACTCTTCCGGATTCATGGGAGAATCTTCGTGTTACTTTAACTAACTCTGCTCCTAGTGGTGTTATGACCATAAATTTTGTGAAAACTGCTATTTTGAATGAAGAAGTTAGACGTCAAACTCAACAGGCTTCTGCTTCACAAGCAGAGGTTTTTGTTACTGAAAACAGGAGAGAGGTAGAGTTAGAAATCAAGATGGAGGTCATAGAAGTAAAAGCAAGTGTCGATTATGAAAGCAAACCCTTTGAGTGCAACTATTGTGGCAAGAAAGGTCATCTTCAAAAATATTGTAATAAGCTCAAAAATGACAACGAAGACAAGCAAGAGAAGAAAAATGATGAGAATACTAATCATGTTGCTACCACTACTGCAAATGATCTTGTGATAGTTTATGATGAAAGTCTTATTAATGTTGCCTGTGATGATTCTAGCTGAGTTGTTGATAGTGGTGCCAATTTTCATGTTACTTCTAGGAAGGATTTTTTCTCATCTTATACTCCAGGTGATTTTGGTGTGTTGAAGATGGGTAACAATGATACTTCAAAGGTAATGGGCATTGATACTGTTTGTTTGAAAACCAAAAACGGGACAAAATTCATTTTGAAAAATGTCACGTCAGCAACGCACTAGACATCCGTTTGCATTTGATCTTTCCTAGTGTTCTAGATGATGATGGTTACAATGGAAGCTCACTAAGGGTTCTTAGTTGTGGCCCGTGGTATGAAATTTTCTGGTTTGTATTGGTTGAAAGCTTCTATTTTATTTAATGTTGTAAATGTTGTTGTGTGATAATTCATCTGATTTATTTCATAAGAGGCTTAGCCCCATTAGTGAGAAGGGGCTAAATTGTCTAGCCGAGAAGAATTTAATCCCAGGTTTGAAAGGAGCCAAGTTAGAAAATTGTGCTCATTGTTTGGCTGGAAAACAACATAGAGTCTCCTTCAAGAGTCATCCTCCTTCTAGAAAATCAGAGGTACTTGAGTTGGTGCATTCAAATCTTTGTGGTCCGATCAAGGCCAAGACTTTCGGTGGTGGACTTTACTTTATCACTTTCATTGATCATTCAAGAAAACTTCAGGTTTATGTTTTGAAGACAAAGGACTAGGTGTTTGGTGTGTTTAAACAATTTCAAGCTTCAATTGAAAGAGAAATTGGAAAGAAGCTGAAATGTGTTCACATTGATAATGGTGGTGAATATTGTGGACCTTTTGATGAATACTGTAGGCAGCAGGGTATTCGACATCAGAAAACTCCTCCCAGGACTCCTCAGCTCAATGGTTTGGCATAAAGGATGAACAAGATATTGATGGAGAGAGTAAGATGTTTGCTTTCTGAACAAAATTGTCTGGATCTTTTTGGGGTGAAACTTTATATACTGTTGCACATGTCACAAATTTATCTCCTATTGTTGTTTTGCAAACTGATGTTCTTGATAAAGTGTGGTATGGGAAAGATGTCTCCTATAGTCACCTTCGTGTCTTTCGCTATAAGGCATTTGTGCATGTGCCAAAAGATGAGAGGTCCAGATTAGATGCCAAGACAAGAGAGGTGCATCTTCATTGGTTATGGCCATGAGGAGTTTAGTTGTAGATTTTATGATCTTGTTGAAAAGAAGCTTATCACAAGCCGTGATGTTATTTTTGTGGAGGATTAGACCATTGAAGGTATTGGGAAGATAGAAAAATCAGAGTCTCCGAGCATTGACGATGTGGTTGATTTTGATCCAACTCCTCAAACTGATACACCTAATGTAGCAGATTTGACAGTCATGATGATGATGTCCAGGATCATATTACAAATGATTATGTTGATGATAATGATGATGTTGTTGGTGATTTTGGTGAACCTTAGGAGGTATTCTAGATAACATTTGCCTTCTACTCATTACTCATCTAATGAATTTGTGCTTCTCACTAGCGGGGGAGAACCAAAATGCTATAAAGAGGCTATGAAGAGCGAGCATAAGAAGAAATTTGTGCAAGAACTTATTTTTCAACAATAGAGATGTGTTTTATTTTGTGATAGTCAAAGTGCTATCTTGGCAAGAATCCTACTTTTCATGGTAGGTTTAAACATATTAATGTACGGTATCATTGGATCTGTGATATTTTGGACTCTAAACTATTGGAGCTTGAGAAGATTCATATAGATAACAATGATTCAGATATGATGACAAAGACTTTACCAAAGGGGAAGTTTGAAACTTGTCGGTTTATTTTTGGGTTGGCATTTGCCCTCTCTTGAGTCTGAGAAGGAGTTTGTTGTGTGAGTTCTCCTCAAGTTAGGCCCAACAACATTTTATTCTAAAAATAATAAAATATTGTGGCAGTCCAATGAGATCCTTTTAAGCGAATAACCTAATGTTACTCAATAGATTTTTTACTCTCCACACAAGAAGAAGAGTGAGAAAAACATATTGTGTCGTCTTTGTCATTTGAAGTTGCTGTTTGCTTTTGCACATTTCTATTAAAGCTTGACATTTGTCTAGATTATCATCAATCCCTCTGTGAGTAAGTATGAAGCTAAGAAACTTTCCTCGTTCTATCCTAAAAGTATTTATCAAGATTTAGTCTCATATTATATTTTCTCAATAATGTAAAAATTTTGCTTAAATGGACATAAATTAGTACAAATGACAATATATAATCTCATTTTAGCATAATAATATGAACGATTTAACATGTTTAATTAGGAGTTAACATTATATTTGATTAGAAGTAATTTCTTAACTCATCATCTTTATTTTTATAATATAATGTGAAAATTGATTCTTAGACTATTTCGGTTAAGATGGTTTCGATCTATATAATAAATAATTTAACTATATTTCTTTCTTTATATATGAGTTGTCTTTTCAAATATATATTAATAACAAATAAAAAAATTTAAAGACAAATATATATATATATATATATATATATATATATATATATATATATATATATATATATATATATATATATATATAAAAGTTTAAAATTATAAAATTTTCCATACCAACTTAGTCACCGAGCTTTAAATTCACTTCATCATATCAAGTCAAATCATTTACATTTTCTGTATCAATAACTTATTTAATTTACCTACCAAATTCTAATAAAACCAATTTGAATTTGATCTTGATTTCACAAGAATAGTTGAAGCCATTAAATAGTGATGCACTTTTTTTTTCCCCTTATGGAGAATGATTGTATATCTAATGAATAACTTTCACAATAAATTAAAAAGAAAAAAATTAAGTAAATAGTAAGTTTGAAAATAAGTTATTACCCATATTAAAACATAATCATTTTTTATAATTTAGGTAAAACACATTGTTATTTTTTATACTTCTTCTGTCCTTAACATAAAACACTTTAACATAATAATTTATATTAATAAAAATGATTAATTTAATTAATTTTGTTGAATTTTAAAATAATCTTACCAATATATTTAGTTTACTCTCATTATTAATAACTTTTAATACAGACAAAGAAAGAGAAGTGAATCTTCTATAAAAATGTAAATTCCTTATAAAAGAGACGAGTTATTTATTTCAAAATATGGCTTGTAGAGTTAAAAATTCTAGAAAATATACGAAATCAGAGATAATATATAATAATAACTACACGTCATCGTCAGCATGGCTTATAATATAATTATTGTAAAATGTATAACTTATTAAGATGATACGTAATCCGAGAAGATTGTAAAACTATTATATATAAACGTAAAAATACAAAAGTGGCCCCATTCTTAATTTAAGATATTATCACTTAAGAAAATTATTTATTTTTTATTTTAATATAAATTATGTAGTATAAATTTTTGTTTCAACAATATTTATATATCTTTATATATTTTTATCATAAATATTTTTCTCTTTTTATATTAATTGATTACAAAAATAATTATAATAAAATCATGTTATCTTAAATTTAAAAATCACAAATAAAAAAGATTTATTAAAAAAAAAACCACTTAAAAAAAAAGACAGAGTGATTTAATATTGAATAAATAATAGATTCACGATAATCAACATATCTTATTTTAGTATAATAAGGAAAAAAATATAATTTTAATGAAAAAATTTAATTTCATCATTGTATTTGAACTTTTGTTATTAGTTAATACATATTTTGTTTCTAACCACAAGTATTGTGAAATGTATTTATCAAAAAGAAATTAAGATTAGTGTATATTGTGACATGAAGAAATGTTTTTCTTATAAATTTAAACTTTTTAAAATGCATTATATGTTAACATTATTTTTTCTAATAAATATACCTAACAATATAAGAACACATGTGAAAAAAGAAAAGATAAGACGTGATAAGATTCGAGAAGTACATTTTGCTGAGTCCATTCCGATTTATAGTTGACTTCCTCAGTTCATTCAACAACACTCTGAGATGGAGCAGCAAGCAGTGGAACACCTTGACGTTCTAACAAAAACCGGTCTCAAAACCGGTATTTCCAAGCCCAGGTAATCGCGAACCCAACCGTTTTTCGCCACACTTTCTCAAATTCGTTTGCGTAATAACAAAGCTTGCATTTGTGCGTGTGCGCGTTCGTGTTCAGGGGCGATGTGCATCGTGAGGGCGACTACCACCGCGCCGTTCACGTGTGGTTATTCGCGGAGCGGACGCAGGAGCTGCTCCTCCAACGCCGCGCCTCGTGCAAGGACTCGTGGCCTGATCTTTGGGACATCTCCAGCGCCGGTCACATTTCCGCCGGCGATTCATCGCTCATCACTGCTAGGTATTATGCATTGTCAAATTACCGTTTCGTTTCGTGTTTGGTTGGAGAGATCACTGGACTTGCATACCGTAGCATACGTTCTGGTATCGTTGTTTTTTAAATCAGAATGAGAGTTTCATTTCATCTCGGTAATTACTGTACGATACGATTTCTTTAAATGTCGTGGCGTATTACTGTGCTAAACTTCGAATCTAGTTGGAGAACATTAGTTTTGTCGTTGGGGAAAACGTTCTGTTATGTTTTTTATTTTTTCGGTTTGTTTCGTTTTTTAAGAATTTGGACAGGAAACGGTGAAATATAAATTGAATATTGTTTTTGGTTTTTGTTTTCTGATTTAACCGTTTTTTTTTGTATAAATTTCAGAGAATAGAAAACAACGTGAAAACAGGAAATGCATTTTAACCAAATGCTCCTAGTAGTGTGGACAATAGGGGAAGTCCATTTGGTGTTTGATGATATGAAAAAGTAGGTTTAGTTATATTGTCTTTGGCAGCTAATTTAGTTACTGAAGTTTAGCGTGTTTGGATTTGTGAATGGCCATAGGTTACGTGCATTTAATTGAAGCAACTCTTTATTGCTTTCCCGTCTTTTATGTGTTTTGACATACAAATGTGGATCTCAGGTGACAATCAACCACGTGGATTATGAAAGAAGTAAATTTAGTTCATGAACTTTGAAAGGCATGATCCTAGACGTGCGCTACTTTTAGGAGTTAGGATCAAATTGAGTGATGGTACCAGAGTAACCAAACCAAATTGACTGCGGGTTGCTACTAGATTTGTTTATTATTTATTTAGTAATATATTAAAAGGTAAATGATGTCGGTCATTAAAATAATCAATACCAAGAAAAGAAGACATAACATTCCACCATCTATCAATATGATATTTAATACCTTGTGCTGCAAGTAAGTCAGCATATATGTTACCCTTTCTGCAAGTGAAGAGCCATACACTTTAACCATCTATTCAAAAGCCTCCAAAGAACAATAGTAAAAGTAGTAAATACCTGAACTTCACTTGTACTATCACTCTCAATGCACAAACTTAACCATTTCTTGTGATGAACAATTTCAATAGCATTCTCAATAGAAAAGCAACCCATTGTAGCAACTCTATTATCTCAAAAAATCCCACCACATGTTCCTCTCAAGAAGCCATCATTCATAGCTGCTCCATTACTTAACCCATCCACGCTAAGGAGGTTCCCATTAGCTTGTATTACAAGAGTTGCCTTCTTTGGATGCCAATCAACTAAAAAAGCTTTGATAATACTAAAATCCCTAATCAACGAATTCATACTTCTACAACAATGCTTACCTACCACTATATTAAGATAAGCATAGTTGACATTTTTTTATTCTATCATTAGACTTACCTACATTCTTCTTAATAAGTGGATTTATGTCTAACTCAACCTTCCAAAACCGGTTTATAAGTTGAGGATTGTCCCCCACTTATATATTATAATCTAAACTTTTTCTTAGGAGATGTGAGATCTCTAACAATTCTCAAAATGCATTAAATTATGGTTATTAACACCAAAGTAAGATTTTTCAGAATGTAGGCGAAAGAGACTGTATTGCTAATCAAGTTTGCTGTTGGTGTGTGACTGATTTTTCAGGAGGGAGCTTGAAGAAGAGTTGGGTGTAATCCTTCCCAAGGATGCATTTGAATTGATATTTATTTACCTCCAGCACAGGCAAGTAGTGTTATTTCTGTATTTGGAAAAATATTAAAGTCTTGTTTTTTTTTTTTTTTTTTTTTTTTATTTTTTAATTTTTTTTTTTTTTTTTTTTTTTTTTTTTCCGTGAACCTATTTGATATTAGCCATGTTGTATGTTGTCATTTGCATGTACAGAGTTTAGCTGT
>Ga0209489_103600_pt1 | contig 29923 bp, 14 predicted proteins | sample SiratrowhiteBW_FD_187527 | JGI IMG/M metagenome (GOLD analysis project Ga0209489, IMG submission 187527) | Root nodule microbial communities of legume samples collected from California, USA - Siratro white BW (SPAdes) (version 2) | ecosystem: Host-associated > Plants > Roots > Nodule | place...
CACATTTCTAGATCCTAGATTCAATTCTTCAAACTTCAAGAGGTCTTCACCCATCTATCACATAATCTAGAGCATCTTCACTTGGTTGAATTCATCAAATCACTGCAGCAGTCCACTGGTGCTAACAGATTGGTTTGATTGTTTTTGTTTCTTTCCTTCCATAGATTTGGTCTAGCCACCCATAATCTTGTTTTCCTTTTTTTTAAGTAAATTTCATGTAATGACTCTATGCTTAGTATAAACTTTAGTTAAAAAAAAGAACTTATTGATTAATTTGATAAATTAAACTCATTTTAATAAATTAAATAAAGCCAAATTCTCGTATTTAAGCTTTAAGTAATTTTAATTGATTAATTTGATATTTTAATCAATTAAAATGTTCCTTACAACTTTTTCAACAAATTAAGAACATTTTAATAGATTAAAAATATATTTTAATCAATTAAAAGACACTCTCAAACCACAAAGGGATTCATATCTCTTCTAAGAAGTTTTCTAACTTGGCAATTGATCAAATTAGGACAAAAAGAACTTACAACAAAAAACCTAACAACTTAAGAACATTATTCAAAGCTTTCTTTAACAATTCTTGATTTGAAATTTCCACCTCTTGAATCTTCATCGCAAAAACTTTATTCACTCGAGATCTTCAATCATTGAAAAGACTTGATCAATTGGTTTACTATTTTAAAACATTGTTTGAATCTTTAAATACATAGTAGTCCATACATGTTATCATAAAGTTATTTAAACTAGGATACAATTGATTCTCTCAGTGTTGCACATATTTTCATATATATGTGTTAAGCAAAAAAAATTTTGCTCAAATGTTACAAATCATGTCCTTTAATTTGTTGTCCATGTCATGTAATAGAATTTTAAAGAAATCCATCACACAAGAGACACTCTCTAATTTTGGTAACATGAAATAATCCTCATCCAAACAATTTATCAAAGGACATATAATCCTTACTCTATCATCACTACATGATGTTACCCAAACTGTATAAATTTTTCCATCCCTCTCTTGTAAACATCACTTATATGTCCTAAATTAATCAAACTATGATGCAAATCTATGTTTTGTATGTGTATAACTGGAATTAAGTTTTTGTCATGATGCATGTAAATATCACTTATTTTTATCAAAGGTGTGACCTTATCCCATTCATAAATATTCCCTATTTTATAGTTGGTTAGAATGTAATTTTAATCAACATCTCTTATAGCTCAAAAATTTTTGGCAACATTTTACATTGATGTTCAAAGTGAAACAAAATGAAAGTGATGATATGAAATCAACCACAATTAAATATGCACATAAAAGATCAAAACAAAATGTAGTCAACCAAAATGTTGTGAAATATATAAAATGTAGATTAAAACCTACATAATAATGAATTTTTAAAAGGTGATCAATCTTCCTAAATTATCTTACTAGACAATTCAATATTTAATATAATGATTGTCAATAATATTTCTACTTGTTTTATTTAAATCAAATCAAAGGGACAATTCAAATTGAAGTTATACTACAAAATCTTTTATTGAATCTCAACAAAAAAACTAAAGTTCACCCGATGTATACAAATCTACCAGAATTTCACTTCTTTCTAGAATTGTAACTGAGAAAAAGAACTAGAAGGAACAACAACAAATACAATCGAAAGCAAATACGTGACAACGACAGAGAACCACAAAGGTAAAGAAGTGAAATTATTAGGAGAAATGTACAAGAGAGAAGAGAATTTGAACAAAAATACATTGCAAAATGGTGTGATTTAAGCCTGTTAAAAGACATGACAATTCTGCATGCAATTGTCAACGTTTCACACATTTGACGATGATCATTCCTTCAATCATATCATTATTTTTGACGAGTTCTAATACAATAATTATCGTTTAATATTTTTATCAAAAAGTTCTATACGTAAAATTGTACTTATTTATAAAAAAAAGTCACCATAATTCTTTTGACAAACAAGTTTTATACCACCATTGTAAAAATATATAAATGACTTATTTTGTATTAATATTAATTTATTGTAATATTATATTTAAATGACATGGTTAAGTGACTCTAAATGAAATATATTTAACGTTTTTTACTTTTAAATATGTGGAAAGAGTTTAGAAAGTGAAGCTATTAGTGTATGTGATTTAGACAACATTGATGTTGTATTCAACAATATCATTAAGTACCCTAAAACATTAATGAGTTTGAATGAAGTAAAAATTTGGTGGAGACTAATATTGTAATAGATGCTCTATTAGTTGTTAATGTTGAGTATACACAAAGAAAAGAAAAAAAAAACACTTTTCTCAAATTTTGGCGGCATATTTTTAATATTTTAAAAAGGATAAATAATAAAATTAAAAATAAAGAGAAATTTGAGGGAAATTATAAAAAATGGAAACAAGAATGTAATTCATAAGATGTCAACACGTGTTTTTATAATTTACTATTTTTTATTCTATTAATCCTCGGGTAAGGTGCATTTCACATGGATGTGTGGATTCGTTCATTCATTTTTCTAAATGGATAACATGAACCAAGAACATTAATTATGCAAAGTATATACTATCAAAATATAAGTCCAAATGCACTGTAATTATGACTAAAAGACAAATGACTAAAAGACAAAGAGAATTATAAAGTAAATTGGATGCATCATTATGCTCTTGTTACTATATATTCTTTTGTCAATTCTTTCCTATTTTATAGCATTAGTGTTTTTTTTAGTTATTTTGACACCACACATGTACTTAATAAAGAAGAGCTTCCACTTAGAACTCAACTTGTACACTTACATTAAATTATTTTTTATATAACTTGTTTATATGCTCAAATAAAAATATAAATTTCATCATATTTTAACAGTTTTTTCCTATATGCGCAAAGATGGGAAACTTATATAATCACTAACCAGGTTTAAAGAGGTTATGTTGTCAACCTTATAGAACAGGTTAAAGGTCAATCATCTTTGGATTCATCACCTAGATATTTGAAGGCATTGGTTTCAATCAATTATTTTTAATTCTATCAAGTTTGACTTTAAGTTAAATGATCTTTTGATGATTTTAATTATTAATCTTCCGATCATCAATTTAAATACGAAACATTTTAAAATAAAGTAACATTATCAAAAGGACAATTGATTAAAAGTAATATCTTTTAGATATTGATGTGTAACAAGGTAAAAAGATATAAGCATCTTGGATCCAATACTATTGAATAAGATGATAACGTTGATTGATTAATTAATATCATAAATTAAATACCTTTAACATTATGTATCAATTTTAATTTATTTTTTTTATATTATATTGAAATACTTAAGTAATTAGAGGACAAAAATTTTGTTCCCTTAATTAGACACTTGTCTTTTTTTTATTTAGAAATACATTTACATAAAAACTACACATGCATAAAAAATATTCAAAAAATAAAATATTAATTCATATCTTTCGAAAGACTTATGAACTATGACTTAAGAGATACTAACATTTAATATAATTCTAAATTCAAATTAACAAGCAAATTTAAAAGTATTAAATCAAGTAAGTTCATTAAAACTTAAGTCTGTACATCTACACATGTTATTATATGTAAAAACTTTCCTATTAGCTTCAATCCAGTTGATATCTTAATTTATATAATATAAACTATTATTGAAGCAAGATGATCTCTATTATAATGTAGGTGTCTTTACTTAATACACAACTCAAGTAATAGTTCACATATAATTTCAGATTTGTAACTCTAAATTGTTACAATATAATTCATATAAACAAAAACAAAAGATTTATTAAATATATATGGATTAGTATTTTATTTATATTAATATTAAACATTCACATATAATACATTAAATAGATAAGAAGAGAAAGAAAGAAAAAATAGCTTGAGCAAAACTTGCCTCACTCAAGCAAAAACTTCTTCTCTTAGAGAAAATCTAGTTAAGGGAAAGGGTTGAGTTATAATTATATTTTTTATTGAGCAAAAAGTCATTCGCTTGAGTGAAAATAGGGTAAAGAGTAAAGGTTAAATTTTTTCTCTATGTTCACTTGAGCGAAAATATTAAAAAATTAACAGGACCAAATACTTTTCAAAAGTTTTACTCAAAATCACTTTAGCAAACACAACTTAAAAAAAACTTCAAAATGATAAATACAATCATATTTTGTTCAAATATCATTATTTACTAATTTCAATTCAACCTTGATCATTCAAATTAAACACACACCTTACACACACATATCCATTCACATCAAAGTCAAACAAATATATGAAAAACTATAGAAAATAACTTTACTGATTCAAAACTTAGTTTAAGAAACCATATACTTTAACATACATATTCTAGCCACTCCATTAACATCTCAACAAGAGTATCAAAATCAAAGCATTTTAAACAATCCTTTGTGAACCAAAACTCAATATAACATTTTCATTTTTATTTCAAACAAAATATAATCCCTTTATAGAACTCAAGATCTTGTGACTAAGTCACCTTCACATCTAGATCATATATCCTAAGGTTACTCCATTAACATAAATAGCTTCTCTTACCTATAATTTCTTACTACAAAGAAAGGTCCAGATAAATAAGAGAACTACTCAAAATCTAGAGACCTAGAGCAAATTATTCAATCATAACAAAAGTTCAATATAAGCTTAACCAAGTTGAGTGAATCACTTTTCTTAACCAACCCTATGAAGATTGATTACAATTCCAAAAGAAAATAAAGAAAATAAATAATATTCAGAGTAAATTGGGACTTACTCTATTTGAAAAAAATAAATAATGATTATTAGCTTCCCAACTACTGCTAAGTGTAATCAAATTCTGAAAGAGATGAAGTTTGGAGGAATGAAATTAGAGAGAAGGTAGAGAGGATTTTTTTTAGAGGAAGGGAGAGAAACTAGAAAAATGAAGGTGGGCGGGGGCGGGGGTTACAATTATCCCCAACAAAAAAAAATTATGTTCTTGAAAATTATCTTAACAATTAGTAAGAATAGAAAGAGAAACAACACACTAGAATTTTTACTGGCTCACCCAAACTCAGGTTACGTCCGATTCCCTTAAGCTAATTGTTTATGAGATTCCACTAATCAAGACACCTTGATTACAAAGAGTACACCATTCACAGACCTCTCTAAATTGCAACGAGTACACAAACATCTTCAAGTTATCCTTCTTAACGATCCTCTAAGACTAAGAACTCTTAAATTAATTAGAGCACTTTCAAAGAAAATATAAATTAAGCTCATAAGGGTATAACTTCACAGAGTGAAAAATTTACAATGCTTTACACATAGCTCAAAGGATAGATGCTCAAAAGCTAATATGACTATAAGACTTTATGTAACTTCTTTCTTGTTCTTGATTTATATTTCTCTTATGTTTTTGTTGTATATCTTCATCTTCATCCTTGATCTCTTTAAATAACTTCTTAGATAAGATCATTGAAGGCTTGATCAGGAAAGACTTGGTCTTTGTAAGAACCCTTTTAAAATAGACTTTCTCTATAGAAGATCTTGATTTGTACTTAAGAGTTTTTCTTCAAATAATCCTATAAATACAAATAATTTTGCATAATATTGTATATATAGAAAATAGTCATGATCTATATTTAAATTGTTTTGAAAAACATCTTTTCAATATGAGTATTTTCGTATTAAGATGTATTCTTTAATGGATAATCTAGTCATTTGAAGATCATTTTGTTTACTTTATTTATTCTAGAAAAATATGTTTAATTACGAATTTGATTAATTGATAAAAGCTGAATAAAAAGATTAGACCAGATATCACTACAAGATAAGATAGATTGTAATGGTGATAAACTGTATATTAAAGCTTCGTAGATTGTCTAGCCTACTGAGATCTTAGAACTACACTTGTATGACACAAATGTTTGCATGATCATAAGCATATCAATTACTTATAATGTATGTTGTCATCAAAACTTAAATACTTGTATAGTCTATTGTTAGACTTCTTAATGGGGTACAAATAGTCTATGTCCCAATAGAAAGTGTGGAATTTTCATTAGTCTATCCATTATTACCCACACTGATCATGTTTCTTAATTTCATGTTACCAGTAGGCGAAAAAAATCCATGAAAATATTATCTCACTTCTACATTGGGATGTCTAAATTGGTTAATATACCTCTCAATCATTGATGTTCAACCTTTAATTTTTGACAAGTTAAACATAAAGCTACAAACTTACCTCTATCTTTCTTCATACTAGGTCACTAATAAGTATTTTTGAGGCCTTGATATATTATGGTCATATTTGGATGTAAAATAAGTTTGCATTTATGACCCTGAGATAACATAATCTATTTTCTTCATCCTTTGGAACACATATTCTATTTCTAAATCTTAAGATACCAATCGCTCCCCTATAGAAGTCTTTAGCTTTATCATTATTTAATAGGCTTAAAATATTCATCAAATTTAAATCCACTAACTGCTTCACTCTCACTTTTTATAGAAACTCATTAGTTATAACAAGAATATTACAGCTAATGTGATTTGAATATACATAACCTCCAAATTCAAACATTTTCAATTTTCAACCAACTTTAGCTCTTTAACTATCAGGACAAACATCTAGATCTTTTTCCTTACTTAAAGCAACAATTTCTTTCCCAAGATATATAGTACATCAACTGAAAATGGTAGTCTTTTAAAAATTCCATCCATCTTCTCTAGAAGCAATTGTGCATTCTTCATTGGTCTACTATCATCTAGATTGCATTATGCCTTCTCACTGACTATGGAAAATAGGTAACCAAATGCATAATAATGCCACCCTATTCCACCTTGGCACATCCAAATGTTGTAACATTCTCTCATCTTTGATGCCCCACTTTTATATCTAACAAGTTAGATATACAAGGACATTTTGAGAGCATCCATCTTTATGTTGAGCCATCAAAAGAACTCTTTCAAGTACTGATATATCTTAGTCAGGCATGATGTAAACTAAGTAGCTCTTGTAACTCTTATACAAGGTCATTTTATATAATTTCTTGTTTGCAGTTACACAAACTATATCCTAAACCTCAAAACTCCATTTGCTCCCATCATGAAATCCTAATTAGCTTATTTAGTACCTAATACTCAATTGACTTAAGTTCTTGACCATTACATCTGACACTTGGAATGTCTTCCTACTCAAGGCGCATTTAACCAGTTTTGCCTTTCCTGGATGATGCATAAACTTGAAATCATAATCCCTTAAAGACTTTGTCAATCTCTTTTGTTTTGTGTTTAGCTTCTTTTGATCAACCCTTGTTTTGTGAGACTCTTATGATCACTAAACATGTGAGAGGTAAAACCACTACTACCATCTCTATTTTATGAGTAGGGTAATTCTTCTCATGGACTTTTAGTATCCTTCAAACGTAATCTATCATCTATTTTTTTACATCCACACACAACCCAATCCATGATGTGATATATTATACTCAAAAAGCTTTTGCATGTCAAGAATTATCGATATTAGTAAACTAATCAACCTTTAGTGCAACTTTAGAACCTCTACTCTTATTTATTCATCCAAGCAAAAGGGTCAATCATTGCAGTTTAGTTATGTTAAAATTACTATCATGAAAAACCCTCACATCAACCTTGTGTCACAGCAACAACAAGATTCACATAAATTTTTGGTCTCTATGATGGTCTTTAAGACATTAAATTGAAGCATTGCCTTTTCTTTCATTGGATTCACTAGATTCCCTAAACTGATATGATAGACTGTAAAATTCGCATATTCACTAATCAAAACTCTCACTTTTACTATTTTTTTCTCTCAAGAAGCCTATCATTACCCTTAGGTTTCCTTATGCTTTATGTGAGTACTAGATAATTAAGCATGCCATCTATATATAGGCTATGACAAAATTGTATTTATGTAATCAATGAAAATCTAACATGTCCTTAACTCTCCTACTATTATAAGGTATGATTAGATCAAAAGAGATGATGTTTGCTTGAATGAAATTAAAGAGAAGATAGAAATGATTTTTTTTTAGAGAAAGAGAAATGGAAGAAAAATGAGAGAGAAGGGTGTTTACATTAATCAATTAATATAATATTATTGTTATTTAACTGGCAGTTTAAAGCTTAAGTAATATATAGCTGCTTTATATATTTTGAAGAGAAGTTTTAAAACATAATTATTATATGATTATTTCAGTAAACGATGTTTATTGTTGTTAAATAAACAATTACTGTTTGAGGAAGACATGCCTTAAAAGAAACGCAGCGACAAACATGGCACTTTTTTCTCAGATTTTCTTCGTACGATGGGCCACATGATGTTTCCCAAAACCTTTTGATGTTTGAGTACAGACAGCACTGCATATTAAATATAAACAACGGTGACAGGACAACTTATTTTAATACCAAATTTTGTTGGTCGAGTTTAGAGTCTCTTGAAGAAAAAATGTAAAAAATACAAAGGAATAAAATTAATTGTTAAGCAAATTACTTTATAAACAAGTAAAAAAATTAAAAGATTATATAAGTGAACTTCTATTATGTATTAATTATTTTTATTTTACGAAGAAATTGATTTATTTCATAATATATATATATTTTGAAATGTTAATGAAAAAGCTTGTTGAAATATAACTGTGCATCTTCTAATCTGAGTTTTAAATTACTACCATTACAAGAGACAATAACAATATCGAAGAAAAGTTCAAGACAACGATTATTACATGATCTTTTTGAGAAAGAAACGTAAAGCCTCAACAAAAACTTATTTATAAGTTAAAATGTTTTAAGAAAAAAAAAGTGTGAGAGTCACTTTAAAACTTGTCTATGGTAAAGAGCGAATAAAATTCACATCGATGACAAAAAATGTTTCAATTAATTTATCTTTATTCTAATTCAGTTTTATCACATTATAATATTTAAATATCATATAATATAATTATATTTATTTTTTCTTTTTCTATTAGTGTTGTCCTAAAATATATAAACATATGTACTAGTAATATTAGTACAACAAAAGACGCTTTTGTGTTAGATTTTTAGGAAAATTATGTCACATAAGAGTCTAATCTAAATATAGGAGATGAAATTTACGTTGAAACTTTTACCTGATGTATAAATTCTAATTTTACATTTGACTAACAAATGTAAATTGATATCAAATAAGCGTTAGAGAAGTATTAAATGCATAACATGGAGCATTAAATTCTCTTTTATTATTTATGTCATCTCTCTAATAACTGATAATACTTATCCTTTTTAGTAACATATTAAAATTGGTTAAAAGTGCATACTACACGTGATAGACAACTAAGTTAGAGTTGAAACAAGTCGTGTCGGAGAAGTTAGTGGTCATTCCAACTTTAGCTCATACCCACAAGTATTTTCGAACGTTGTTGCTTAGTACAAGTCTTCCTAAGACAAACATAGAAGACATTCTCTATTTCTTCAGACTTAAGCTTTGAAGTATTTGTTAGCACCAAGACTAAGCATGTGATTTGATGAAGTCAATAAAGATCATAACTTGTTGGAGTTCTGATAGATTGGATCTGGACTATGTTAGATCAATGCCTAGCACGTGAGTTGATGAAGACTGCCTCATGAAGAATCTGTTGGAACCAACCTAGACCAGAATTGTTCAAGTGAAGACTTTGAGCCAACATGAAGATAGTTGGGTGATTCGGTTTTGGTCCTTAGTTGGGTTTGTGTGTTGGTGATTGGCTTAGTCTTTAATCATAAGTGGCATGGTTCATCATTCTTGAAGTGCTAAGAGATTCACAAATATTTTTATTGAAACTGGTTTTAAGAAAAATAGCCTATACTGATTTTTGCTGGAAAAGGTTTTTCAATCAATTGAATTTCTAAAACAATCGATTGAATGTGACAGTTATTTCTGTTACTACTGGAATCTTTGACTGAGTCAACTAACGGTCAATTCAATCGATTGAATGGTTTGTTCAATTAATTGAACTATGACAACTAAGTTATTTTAAAACTGATTTGACTATTTAAAGGAATTGGCACTACAATTTTCAGAGAACTAAGATTTTCAAAAAGCATTCTTTGAGATATTCTAAGTGAGATATAGCGCCCCTTTTGTGAGATCATCTTTTGACAAAGCTTTTCAAAACAAGAAACCTCCAAGAACGTGAATCTTTAAGCATCCTTGAGTGAAGTTCTTGCGACTTTGGTTATGGACCAAAACTAAGTCTTCTACACCTGATCTTCAGTCTTTGTAATCTGTTCTGTGTAGAAGTATTGTGTGATTAATTGTTGATCTTGTTGTTTTTGTAATCTGTTTACTATTTTCAATTACTGGGTTTGTAATTGAGTTGGTACAGTGGGTTTCTGCATTGGTCTCACATCTGCTGAGGGGTTCAGTAGAGTGTGAGTGCTGCGGGGAGCAGTGTTTGCTTGCGGATTGCAAGTGTTTTGGTGCAGTAGGTTTCTACACTGGTTTCACACTAGCTGAGGGGTTCAGTGAGGTGTGGGTTTACTGTTGGGAGTAGTAAGTACTGCGAGGAGCAGTTTGTAACTTGCTGGGAGCAAGGGTTGTAAACTGATATTGTGATCTTTTTAGTCGCAATCTTCACTAGTTTGCAAAGGACTGGACGTAGCCCTTGAGGAAGGGTGAACCATAATAAATCTTTGTATTCTTGATTTCCTCTTCCCTCTTCTTGATCATTTTATTATCTGCTTGCATTTGCCTAATCAACTGATCACTTAATCTTGATATTAACTAAGAATTTCTGGGTATATGTTTGCGTTCTGAATCTGTTTAAGTATATCTGAATCAACTGTACTTCTAGGTTATTTCTAATCTACTGGATTTTGGTTAATCATCTTGATTTTGGATTAACACATCTCTATACTGAAAACTGTTTTCTGGGTTTATCTTTAATAATTTCTGTTGTGCATAATTCATTATTTACAGGGCAGTTCAGAGTTACACGAGTTGATTGATTGAATTAAGAATTTTCATTCTCTATTTCAAGAACAATTCATATTTGCGAAAAGATTTTGAAATTTCAATTCACCCCCCCCCCCCTCTTGAACTCAAGGCAAGCCTGTGTTACATTGTCTACAACTGAAGCAGAATACATAGCTGCTGGAAGCTATTGTGCTCAAACCATCTGGTTAAAACATCAGCTAAGTGATTTTGGACTTAATCTTTCTAAAATTCCATTATTATGTGATAACACAAGTGCAATTAACTTGAATAAAAATCCAGTTGAGCACTCTAGAAACAAACATATTGAAATTCAACACCACTTTATAAGGGATCACATTATGAATGGTGATTGCAAAATTTAATTTGTTGATTCAGAGAATCAACTTACAGATTTATTCACAAAGCCCTTAAATAAAGAAAGATTCAATTTTCTCAAAATTGAATTGGGCATTATTGATTTCAAAAATGTGAATTAACTCTGAAAGTAGTTTACTGACTGGAATGTGTCTCAGTTAATTGAGAATCAATATATTGAGCAGAAACTACTATAGTTGTTTGATTGATATGCAGACAAAATCTGTGTGTATTACTGCACCAGAAGCGATGCTTCTTGGGAAGGCAATGATATATGGACAATGGAGATGTTGCGCAGTGAAGAATAAGTACATGAAAAGGATCAAGAATCAATTCAGAACTGATTAACTGTTGTCAGCAGAATCAGTACTGTATGGGAATCATTACAACTGGAGAATAAGGACAAGATTGTAACTTACCCCTGGTCAAGAGACACGACTGGTCAATGTTCAGCAACATGTGACACACCTGCATGTGGAACAAGCATGCTTAAAGAGAAGAATCTTCATAGTGCCACGTGTCACGGATTAGCTCGTGGTCAACTGGTCAAAAAGTAGTTCAGAATATTCTTTGTAGATAAGTACAATCAGTCTGTCACTGTGTAACAGAATCTGTGTACGCATTTGTTATATCCTGCAGTGTTCAGCGTTTTGTTTGTTTGTGCATTAGAGGTTCTTTAAATTGGAATAGGTCCAACATTCACTTGCACACACCTTACACTACTCATTGTGTGAACACTAAATCTCTCGAACCCATTGAGCATTCTGCCCTTGCCTTCAACCAAACCATGGCCTCTCCTCAGCATATAGAAAGAGAACAAAGAAAGTCGTGGTGAAACAAGTTGAACAACATGATTCCGACGACAACAATGAATCAGGCTTCCTTGCTAGATGGTTCGGTGGCAACATGGAGAGCATCAACGAGTATCATAGGGAGTTTAGCCAAAAAGCTTTCGTCAACCCAAAATTCCTAAGGATGGAGTTCCTTAGAAATGAAAATCTGAATCAAGTGGTGGATCTCCTTAAGTTTCAAAGGCTTGAAGGCTTTGTCAAGCTGTCCGGGAATATCTATCCGGACTTGGTGAAGGTATTCCTTACCAATATGTGGATAGATGATGGTGTCATTTATTCACAAGTGAAAGGGGTGGACATGGCTATCACGGATGAAGTTTGGCTCTCGGTGGTTGGCTTAAGGGATGCTGGAACAATTGTGAGCAGGGAAAACGTGACATATCTGGGTGGATTTAACAAGGTCCAGTTCTTCAAGGCTTGTCTAAGGAACCCAAACAGTTCCATGAGGAGCTATTCAGTGGGAGGACTTTCTATTATTCCAAGACTGTTGGCCTATATTGTCATCTGGATATTTACACCTAGAGGATTTAATCATGTTGTGCTTATTGAAGATGACTTGATCCTGATGTACTGCCTGATCAACAAGATAAAGGTAAACTGAGTAAGTGTTATTAAGGAGCAACTATTCCGCATTAGGATGAAGCCCGAGTTTCGAATCCCCTATGCTATTTTGATCTCTAGCTTCATTGAGTACTATGATATTGATGTGGAGAATGAGCTGATTGAAGAAGTCAAAGCTCATAATGAGATCACCGTGGCCACATTGAACAAAATCGAGCTGAAGAAGGTCAATGAGAATCAGTGGATATGCAAGGCCAGTGCTGAAGAAGATGAGATGGATGATGCTGGTGCTGGAACAAGTGCAGCTGCTGAGTAGTTTACTGAAGAAGATCTGGGGACTGAAGAACAATATTACTCCATCTTTGAGCAACTGATGATCAATTAACTGAACAACATTGAAACCAATCAAAGGTCTCATAATGAGTATTGTGAAACTCATTTCCAAAACCTAGAAGAGTGTGTTGATGACATTCAAGGCAAGCTAGGGCAAATGTTCTATGAGCCAGATGATTAGTGTGCACACTACATGTTTGATGTTGTTCCTCTCCATTTGATGAACTCAATGGGGGAGAATTGTGTGTGTTTCGTGTGTCTGCTTTGTGTGATTCACAGTTTGTTGTTTGCCATTTGTTTCAGTCTATCTTTCAGTTTGGGTTGCTTTAGTTCAGTTCTGCTTAGCCTAGTACTAAGCTTGGGTTGATAGAATATTTGCTGGGTATGTGCCAGCACCTGCAGCTCAGTTATGTTTCCAGTTTGTTGATGTTTCACTTAATCATGATCTATGTCTTTGATGTAATTGGCAACTTGCGATGATGACTGACCTCCACAGGTCAATATATATTAATGAAATGATTGCCTTATGTTATTAATCTCTTTATATGCTTTTAAGGGACATCAAAGTATGGGGGAGTAAAACATCTTGATCTGAACAAACTGAGTCTGGATACAGGAAGAAATTTAATTAACTGTGTTTTAGCTCAACCAGTTGATTTGATATTTTTTGCTCTGAACCTATTAAACCTTGTAATACTAATAAATTGTTTGAGTAAAAAGACAGGTATTTCAGGTTCAGATTGTTAAACTCAACACATATCAGATTGCCTTCATCAAATTAGGAGAGATTGTTAGCACCAAGGCTAAGCATGTGATTTGATGAAGTCAATAAAGACCATAACTTGCTGGAGTTCTGATGGATTGAATCTGGACTATGTTAGATCAATGCCTAGCACGTGAGTTGATGAAGACTGCCTCATGAAGAATCTGTTGGAACCAACCTAGACCAGAATTGTTCAAGTGAAGACTTTGAGCCAACATGAAGATAGTTGGGTGATTCGGTTTTGGTCCTTAGTTGGGTTTGTGTGTTGGTGATTGGCTTAGTCCTTAATCATAAGTGGCATGGTTCATCATTCCTGAGGTGCTAAGAGATTCACAAATATTTTTATTAAAACTGGTTTTAAGAGAAATAGGCCATACTGATTTTTGTAGGAAAAGGTTTTTCAATCAATTGAATTTCTAAAACAATCGATTGAATGTGACAGTTATTTCCGTTACTACTGAAATCTTTGACTGAGTCAACTAACGGTCAATTCAATCAATTGAATGGTTTGTTCAATTAATTGAACTATGACAGCTAAGTTGTTTTAAAACTGATTTGGCTATTTAAAGGAATTGGCACAATCATTTTCAGAGAACTAAGATTTTCGAAAAGCATTCTTTGAGATATTCTAAGTGAGATATAGCGCCCCTTTTGTGCGATCATCCTTTGACAAAGCTTTTCAAAACAAGAAACCTCCAAGAACGTGAATCTTTAAGCATCCTTGAGTGAGGTTCTTGCGACTTTGGTTCTGGACCAAAGCTAAGTCTTCTACACCTGATCTTTAGCCTTTGTAATCTGTTCTGTATAGAAGTACTATGTGATCTATTGTTGATCTTGCTGTTTTGTATTTTGTTAACTGTTTTCAATTACTGGGTCTGTAATTGAGTTGGTGCAGTGGGTTTCTGCATTGGTCTCACATCTGCTGAGGAGTTCAGTAGTGCGTGAGTGCTGCGGGGAGCAGTGTTTGGTTGTGGATTGCAAGTGTTTTGGTGTAGTGAATTTCTGCACTGGTTTCACACTAGCTGAGGGGTTCAGTGAGGTGTGGGTTTATTGCTGGGAGTAGTAAGTACTATAGGGAGCAGTTTGTAACTTGCTGGGAGCAAGGGTTGTAAACTAATCTTGTGATCTTTTTAGTGAAAATCTTTGCTAGTTTACAAAGGACTGGACGTAGCCCTTGAGGAAGGGTGAACCAGGATAAATCTTTGTGTTCTTGATTTCCCTCTTCTTGATCATTTTATTATGTGCTTGCATTCGCCTAATCAACTGATCACTGAATCTTGATATTAACTAACAATTTCTGGGTATATGTTTGCGTTCTGAATCTGTTTAAGTATATTTGAATCAACTGTACTTCTGGGTGATTTCTAATCTACTAGATTGTGGTTAATCATCTTGATTCTGGATTAACACATCTCTATACTGGAAACTATTTTCTGGGTTTATCTTTAATAATTTCCGTTGTGCATAATGGATTGTTTACAGGACAGTTCAGAGTTACACGAGTTGATTGATTGAATTAAGAATTTTCATTCTCTATTTCAAGAACAATTCATATTTGCGAAAAGATTTTGAAATTTCAATTCACTCCCCTCCTGAACTCAGTCTGAACCTTATTTTACAGTATTCTTAATGCATGTCAACTTGAAGTCTTTGTATGTATTTATTGTTTGAATGATCTTCAATCTTCTTATGAGATGGAGTAGAACTTGTTTATATCGTTTGCCAGACAAAGCATATCCATTTGTGATCATATTAGCATTTGTCAAACATAGTTGCTTCACGTATTCCAAGTAGTACGCTTGTCTTGCTTCATGTATATTCTAATCACTAGGTTTAGCTATGTTTTTAGCACATAATTAAAACATGTTTTGAGTGTTTTACTTTTTCTCTAACACTTCTAATAATATTTCTTACAAGAACCACTAAAATGTAATTAAGTTACCTTGCTACTAACTTTCAACCCCTCCACCACTTTGCCTTATTCTACAAAAATAGGGAATCATGTGAATGATCACCTCTCTAATCTTGTGCATCAACCCTTTCCCAACCTACATATCCAAATTTCAGAAATGGTTTGAAAATAAAATTAGGCTAGATATTTAATGTAACATCCTTAAAAGGTCAATTATTTCAAACATAAATAATTTGTAATAATAAAAGTTATAAGAAACTTCTCCAAAATATGTACATATACATTGCGATATTGTACACCCACAATATATATTGTAATATGATATGATTGCATTATAATATTACTTGTTCATTCATAGGTTGAGGTGAAGAGAAACATGTTTGATTGAATTTTGATATGATTCTAAATTAGTTTTGAGTTGTGGATCATTGTGGTATAATTATTATTTGTACCAAGTTACCTTTGCTTGAGGACAAGCAAGATTCTAAGTTTGAGGGAGTTTGATATAGTCAATTTACATGTTATTATAGACCTAATTTAGGACTAAAATAAACTCTTTACATACTTAAAATTTGCTTAATTCCCAATATTATTTGAATTTGTGTTAATAATTGATGATGAGAGTAGAAAAAGGATTTAATCACTAATTGTGTGTATTTTGGGTTAATTTTGATCAATCAGTATTGGATTAAAAGATGAAGGATGAAAGACTTGAAAGACGATAAAAGAGAAAGATTAGTTAAAGAAGTCATGCACAGCGTAAGAAAGTCACGCCCAAAGCAAGATAAGCCGAGACCAAGTCTAGAGAAATGAATTTGACATACATGACATGGGGCGAGCACAGTTTAGACCTGATAGCAATATGATCCAGTGGCGTCAAGCGCAACATTATGAGTCGGAGGTGAGCGTCATATTTTGAATTTTATTTAATAAGTTTTTGGGGTTTAGGGTTAGAGATCTTTTGGCTAGAACAGAGAATGAAAATCACTATTGAAGACATCTTCAGGCTTCATTTGGAGTAATTTTTCTTATTCCATCATTTTTCTTGTAATGTTTAGGTTCCTCATGCTTATGAGGAGCTAAATCACTCATTGTTGGGATTAGGTTTGAAACCTTTCTGAACTCTCATGTAATCATATTTGGGCTCATATTATGTCTTATCATAAATGCTTTTCTTTCAACATATCAGCTTATTAATTTCGTGTTTATGCTTGTTGTATGGATCCATAACTCAATTATTGATTTTTAAGAGTATTGAAAAATATCTTTTGAATCTAGAGCTAAATTAATTTACTGGTTGAAAGCTCGTGTCTAGGAATAGAGTGTGATTAATTTGTTGTCATTAAGATCCCTGTGTTTATGCAATTCACCTATATAAATGATCAAGGAATTGATGATTAATAGATAATCCCCAGGCTCATCCGTTATGGAATCAGGTTTAAGTAATTTTGTGGATTGACATTGATTATTGTTAGAAAAAAAGATAATTTTTGTAATGCATGAGAGTGGAGATTGGAAAGATCTAACCCTAACAAGTTCATTATATCATTGTTAAACCTTTTTTTGTGTGATAAAAATATAAAAATACTGTTTTAATTTTTTTTTTAATTTTCGTACATATTGTTAAACTATGAATTTGTTTTGAATCTGAATTTATTATAATTATTTGAATTGTTTTATATTACACAAATCCTCTGGAAATAACGATAATTTTATTATATGCTACATTATTACTGGTGCACTTGTCATCATTGTAATTTTTTGCTAACACATATTTGACACTTTGTCTTCCCACTCAAGGTGCATTCAACTAGATTTGCCTTTCCTGGATGATACAAAAACTTCAAATCATAATCCCTTAACTTTCTCCATTTCTTTTGTTTAGCTTCTTTTGATCAAACTTGAGACTCTTACGATCAGAGTCTCAAAATCTTCAAAGTAACACCACTACCATCATCTCTATGTCATAAGTAGGATAATTCTTCTCATGGATTTTAATGTGCTTCAAACATAATCTACTGTCTATTTTCTTGGATTCACACACAACCCAATCCATGACGTGATACATTATACTCAAAAAGTTTTTGTATGCCAAGAATTATTAATACTAGTAAATTAATCAATCTTTACTGCAACTCTAGAAAACTCTGCACTTAAGTCAATGATTGGTGTTTAATTATGTTAAAATTATTATCGTCGAACAATCAACAATATTCACATAACGTTGGGTCTCCATAATAATCTTAGGACATTCAATTGAAGCATTGTCTTTTCTTTCATTGGATTTACTAGATTTCCTAAGTTAATATGATATACCCTAAAATTCATATCTTCAATCATCAAAACTTTCTCTTTTACTAATTTTTTTCTCAAGAAGCCTATCATTATCCTTATGTGTTCCTCATGCTTCCTTTGAGTATTGGATAATTAAGCATGCCATTCATATAGACTAGACAAACTTGTCTAGGGGAGATGCATTGGTCATATTTATGTAATCTATAAATATGTAATCAATCCTTAACTCTCAAACTACTACTGAAGATGTGATTAAGTTTCTGAGAGAGATTTTGTTTGCAGGAATGAAATCGTGGAGAAGGTAAAAATGAATTCAATGAATTCTTTTTGGGAGAAAGAGAAATTGGAGAAAATTAAGAGAGAAGGGTGTTTACATTGATCAATTAATATCATATTATTGTTATTTAAATAGCAGTTTAAAGCTTAAGTAATATATAGCTGCTTTATATATTTAGAAGAAAAGTTTTAAAACATAATTATTATATGATTATTTCAGTAAACGATGTTTACTGTTGTTAATAAACAATTACTATTTGAGAAAGACATGCCTTAAAAGAAACGCAACACAAACAAGGCACTGTTTTACCAGATTTTCTTCGTATGCTGGGGCCACATCGTGTTTCCCAAAACCTTTTGATGTTTGAGTACACACAGCACTGCATATTAAATCTAAACAACGGTGACAGGCCAACTTATTTTAATACCAAAGTTTGTTGGTCGAGTTTAGAGTCTCTTAGAAGAAAAAAATGTAAAAAATACAAAGGAATAAAATTAATTTTTAAGAAAATTATTTTATAAACAAGTTAAAAATTAAAAAAATTATATAAGTGAACTTTTATTATGTATTAATGAGTTTTATCTTATGAAGAAATTGATTTATTTTCATAGTATATATATATATATATATAAAAGTCACTTTAACCCTTGTCTATGGTAAAGAGATAATAAAATTCACATTGATGACAACAATTGTTTCCATTAATTATCTTTATTCTGATTCAGTTTTATCGCATTATAATATTCAAATATCACATAACATAATTATATTTATTTTTACTTTTTTATTAGTAATGTCCTAAATATAAACGTGTACTATTAATATTAGTACAAAAGAGTTTTTGTTTTAGATTTTTAGGAAAATTGTTATATAAAAGTCTAATGTAGATAGGGGAGACGTACCTTTCTTTACGTTAAACCTTTTACCTGACATAAATCTTATTTTTACATTGATAGACAAATGTAAATTGATATCAGATTATTTTTAAAATAATTTTTACGTGGAATCATACCATATTTGTTTGTTGTAAATGGATGTCAAAGTGTAGTATGACATAAATCTGAGCCAGATATGGTATGGTATGATGTAAAAATTGACAGTATTTTTTTTTTTTTATAATTTGGTTGGTTTTGGCTTAAACCAAAACCTAAAATACAGGAAACCGATTTAGGTATAGAATTTGACACAAACATTTATACTTAAAGGTTAAATGAAATAACTACCACTTAGTACTCTATGATGAATTCAGTCTTAGTTAATAGAGTATTTTTTATTTTAGTCATTTATGACTCAATAATGACTATTCTTGAAATTAGCTACTTCGGATTTAATAATAAATATTTTTGATATTAGTCACTCCTAACTCAATATAGTTATAAAGTTTGAGTGATCAATATACCACTGAGTTTTACTTATTAGAGAAGGTAACATTTTTTCGATATATACAAGGTTTAAGTACTCTCTACTACTAGGCAGAAATGAACATAAACAATGTTTTTACAAAACTTTAAGGTATAAAAAAAATTAACAATGTTGCAGCACTTACAAAAATATGACTCACTTTCTTGACTTCTTTTCTTCAAAACATGTCTTCTTATAAGCTAAAAAAAATAGTTGTTGCAATCCCTTTTTCTAACCATTGAGTACTTTTATACTCTCTTTGTTGTCTTCTTTTACTAGTAGAAAAATGACTTTCTACGACAGGATATGATGTTGGTTAAAAAGGAACTAATGTAAACAAAAACATGGTGATAATTTTGTAAATATTTGAAGAGCTATTACGTCTGTTTACACAAACCCGACGTATTCTACGTCGGTTCCATAAATAACCGAAGTATAAAAAGCCTGGAAAAATAAAAATTCAAAATTTAAAAACTTTGTAATGGCGGTGAAGATACTACGTCGGTTGGGGGCTCCAAACCGATATAGTATGTAGCAATATTACATCGGTTAGGAGCTTTCAACTGACGTAGTATCTCCCTCGTGCACGCGAAAGTGAATTCGGCGAAAATTGGGTAAAGTTGGTCACATATTACATCGGTTGGGATCCCAACCGATGTAATATGTCCTCTTTAGTTTAAATTAGGGTTAAATACTACGTCGGTTATTGAGTTGTAACCGACTAATATCTCCCATTTTAACATTTCAGCCATTGTTTTTCTTACGCTTTTGCCTCATTCGTTTTCACTTTCGAGTGCTCTGCTAGTTTTTCTCCTTCGCTTTGCCATTTTTGTCTTCGAAGTTGTGTCACGTGCCTCCATTCACTTCATTTCCTCCATTGCATTCACGATTTCACATTGTGGGGTTCATTTTGCGTGGTGCTACTTTTTCTTTTCACGGGTTTTCATTTGCATTTCGTGTGGTGCTACTTTCTCTTCTCACTGGTTTTTATTTGCATCTTTGTGTTCATTGGTCTTGCTAGGGTTCGTTTAGCGTGTGCAAGCTCCGCAGTTGTCTCGATTGAGTTTTGTCACTTGATGCATGAGACTTTCTCTGCCGCCGTGAATGCTTGGTTCGACATCCTTTGCCGCTTCTCTTTGCAAAATGTTAGCAATTTTGTAAAATTCATTAAAAATAAATAGAAAATTATTTTTTACCCAAATTTTGTATCAACAACTTAATTTAGTATATATTTGATGGTAGAGTTCTTACATTGTATAGATTTATTATAGATTTAGGATTTCAAAAATTTAGGGCGAAAAAACTTCAAACGGTCATAACTTTTGATAGAGAGCTCGGATTGAGACGCTCCAAAAATAAAAGTTGCTTGAAAGAACATAATAAAGCTTATGGGCAATACCCAAAGGGAATTCGAAATCCAAAATTTTTCCAAAATTTCATCGTTTACTATTTCTTTTTTAGATTTTTAGTAATTTTTACATATTTTTTTCTATTTCACCTATCTATTGTTGTCAAAAAATTATGGAAATTTTTGTGGTGTTTCCTTGTATGGATTAGATATCTATCAAAGAATTCCGAAAAATTCTAGAATTTTTTTTTTTTCAAAAAATAGAGATATTACGTTGGTTGTGGGCTCCCAATCATCGTAATAGGGTAGATACTACGTCGGTTCTCAACTGACGTAGTATCTCCTCCTAAGCGCTATTTGAACTGTTATTTTACATTGATGATTTATTAATCAACCGATATAGTATATGCACATACTACGTCGATTAACTAACGTAAAATGTCTAAGACTTGCTACGTTATCTGCATTTACATCGGTTTTGGAACCGAAGTAAAATATCCTCCAGAACTGATGTAGAAAGCGTTTTTTCTACTAGTGTTTCTTCCTCCACCATAGTCTGATGAGCTCTTGTGTAGAGAAGTACTAAATGCATGACATGAAGCATTAAATTATCTTATGTTCTTTATTTCACCTCTCTAATAACTGACAATACTTATCTTCTTTGGTAGAAGATAAACATAGGTTAAAAGAGAACACTGTATAGGATAGACAACTGAGCTAGAGTTGAACCAAGCCGTATCAAAGAACTTAGTGTTCATTTCAGGATTAGCTCATACCCATAGATATTTTTGAACGTTGTTGTTTGGTGCAAATCTTCCTAGGATAATCGTAGAAGACTTTCTCTATTTTTCATACTTAAGCTTTGGAATATTCTTCATGCAAGTCAACTTGAAGTCTTGGTTTGTAATTATAGTTTGAATTATCTTCAATTTTCTTATAAGATGAATTAAAACTTGATTATATAGTCTATCAGACGAAATATATTCATTTGTGATCGGATTAACATATGTTCGACATAGTTGCTTCACATATACTAAGCATTGGGCTTATTTTGATGTGTTGTGGCCTTAGTTCCTGTATGTTGCAATTTTGGTAATTCATATGATTTGCTTGTATGATATGCATAATATTGTCGCTGGTTTATTGCCTTGAAAGCATATGTGATATTTTTTTGTTTCGTTATCACACTGAATACGATTCACTATTCCAAGCCTTTATTTCCATTGTAATATACACTGCTCATATGCAATTTTTTTTACATATGCAGATGCAATTTTTTTTATATGATGCTTATTATTTATGCGGATAATAAACGACCCAAAGGAAGTTTATTGTTTGGCCAAATAATAAACATTAAACCTTAAGTTTATATATTTATTTATTTTTTGGCTAATTATGCAAGCACTAATCAGCCTAAAGGAAGATTATTGTTTGGCTAATTAATAGAAAATATATGCAGTAATAAATAGGTTGCAAATTCTGAAGTTTCCATGTGAACACTTAGTCGGTCCAAAGAAAGACTTAATGTTTGATAGACAATATTTGATTACTGCAATGAGAGTACCACTTACAATTAATTTTCTATCCAAAGATTAAAAATTAATGTTGTTCCAGGTATCTCAATATGAACTTTCCCATTATTCTTACTAACAATATTTTGATGGACACAGTTGTTGTTGCTTCAGTTGCCAATGTTTCTGCTTAAGTTAACAACATCCCTATGCTAAATTGTACAAACTTCAAAGTTTGGAAAGATACTATAGAGATTGTCCTTGGTTATATTGCTGCTGAAGAAAATGCTAATGAGGCTAAAATAGAGAAATGAGAGCGATCCAATCGAATGAGTGTAATGATTATAAAACGCTATATTCTCGAAGCATTTCGGGACTCTATTACTGAAGATAGCAATGTTAAAAAGTTCTTAGAGGATGTTCTTCAATTATTTGCCAAAAATGAAAAGGCGGAGGCAGGTAACGTTTTGAGCAAACTTGTCTCTATGAGATATAAAGGCAAAGGGAACATAAGGGATTACATTATGGAAATGTCTCATCTTGTTTCAAAATTGAAAACACTAAAGTTAGAGTTGTCTGAGGACTTACTCGTACATTTGATTTTGATTTCTCTTCCTGCACACTTTGGGAAATTTAAAGTGAGTTATAATACTCTAAAGGATACTTAGTCCTTGAATGAGCTTATATCTCACTGTGTGCAAGAGGAAGAGAGGTTACAGCGAGAACATACAAAAAGTGCTCATGTGGCTTCGTCCTATCAGCATAAATAAAGCATGAGGCTACTGTGGTTACACCTTGTCAGCAGAAAAAGATAAAGAAACAAAATGAGATTTTAAAATGTTTCTTTTGCAAGAAGATAGGACACATAAAAAAGGATTGTGCCAAATATGTCGCTTAGAGTGCAAAGAAGGGGTTGTCCATGGAGCCGACCACCAAGTGATGCTGAAAGATTCATCTATGTGGTGGATGGCAATAAAGTTGTAATGGAAGTTGTAGGAACCTTCAGATTATATTTTAAGACTGAATTGTTTTTTGATTTATTTGAGACGTTTTATGTACCGTCTTTTAGATGGAATTTAGTTTTTTGTTTCTCGTTTGGACAAATCTAGTTATCATTTTTCTTTCAGAAATAATAAAGTTAGTCTCTTCCAAAACTCAAGTGTTATTTGTTCCAATTTTTTAATTGATAATCTGTATAAGCTTGATTTAAATTTCTGCAATGAAATATTGCAAACAAGTTCAAGAGGTACAAAACAAAAATTAAATGAGAATTCTGCCTCATTATGACATAAGCGTTTAGGCCATATCTCTGAATAGAGAATTCAGATGCATATGGTGGATGAAATTCTTGAACCCCTAGATTTAAAAGACTTTCAAGTTTGTATTGAATGTATCAAGGGAAAAAGAACAAATGAAAGAAAACTAAGTCCAGAGAGAGCTAAAGATGTCTTAGAACTAATACATATTGATACATGTGGTCTGTTTCCTACTGCTTCATGCAATGGACAATAGTATTTTATTACATTTATAGATTATTACTCTCATTATGGGTACTTATACTTAATTCATGAGAAGTCTCAATCCTTGGATGCTTTCAAGTCTTTCAAAGCTGAAGTTGAACTCCAACTTGCAAAAAAAAAATAAAAAAATCAAGGTTGTCAAATCTAACCGTGGAGGTGAATACTACGGAAGATATCATGGATCAGGAGAACAACGTCCAAGACCTTTTGCGCTTTTTCTAAATGAGTGCGAAATTGTTCCGCAATACACCATACTTGGCAAACCTAGTATGAATGGTGTTGTAGAACGAAGAAACCGAACTCTTAAGGATATGGTGAGAAGTATGACTAGTCATTCCACCTTTCCTGAATCACTTTAGGGAGAAGCTTTAAAGACCATAGTGTACATATTTAACAGGGTACCAAGCAAAGCAGTTACAAAACCCCTTATGAACTCTGGACTAATAAAAGGCCTAGCCTAAAATATTTACACATTTGGAGTTGTCCAGCTGAGGCACAACCTTATAAGCCACATGAAAGAAAAATGGAGTCAAGGACAATTAGCTACTATTTTGTTGGTTATGTTGAACGCTCACAGGGATAAAAATTTTATGATCCTACATCAAGATTAATTTTTGAAACGGGAAATGTAATATTTCTCGAGGATGTTGAGTTTGGAGGAGAAGGAAACATTAGGAATGTTGTTTTTGATGAGAAATCTATTATTGATAATGATCAGGTATTCATACCTATTGTTATTCAGGACACATTTATAAAATAATACCACAATGAGAATCCTCCTCAAATACAATCTATAGGACAAACTCAACAACCTCAAGAAGTGTCACTAAGAAGATTTACCAGAGAAAGGAGAAGTGTTATTTTAGATGAATATCTGGTGTACCTCCAAGAACATGAGGATGACATTAAATTAATAAAAGATGACCCGATCAACTTCTGTCAAGCCATGAAAAGTTCTAATTCTCAAAAATGGATTAATGCCATGGAGGATGAGATTAATTCTATGAGATACAATGATGTTTGGGATCTAGTAGAATTACCTAAAGGTGTGAAACCCATTGGTTTTAAATGGACATTTAAAACTAAAAGAGATTCTATGGGTAATATCAAAAGATATAAAGCTTGTCTAGTCGCTAAGGGCTTTGCTCAAAGAGAAGGCTAGATTATAAAGAAACTTTTTTCTCGAGTATCTTCAAAAGATTCTTTTAGAACAATAATGACATTAGTAGCTCATTTTGATTTAGAGTTACATTAGATGGATGTTAAGACAACATTTCTTAATGGAGACAATTTATATGGTGTAACCAGAAAACTTTGTGTTAGGTAATCCACAGTCTATGGTCTGCAAATTACAGAAATCCATCTACGGTCTCAAACAAGCTTCCCGTTAATGGTATCACAAGTTTCATCAAGTTATTACCTCATATGGCTTTGAGGCAAATATTGTTGATGATTGTGTATACTACAAGTTCAGTGGGAGTAAATATGTATACCTAATCTTATATGTCGATTATATACTACTTGCGAGCAATGATATAGGTTTGTTTCATGAAACCAAGAAATTTTTGTAGAACAAATTAAAAATGAAAGATCTTGGTGATGCTTCTTTTGTATTAGCAATCGAAATATTAAGAGATTTTTCTTGAGGTATTCTTGGATTATCATAGAAAAACTATATTGATAAAGTTTTAAGTAGATATGACATGGGAAGTAGTAGACCGGTCGACACACCCGTGGCCAAAGGAGACAAGTTTAGTCTCAAACAGTGCCCCAAAAATGATCTTGAAAAGACAATAATGCATGATAAACCTTATGCATCAGCAATAGAGAGCTTAATGTATGCTCAAGTCTGCACACGTCTTGATATAGCATTCATAGTAGGAGTTCTAGGCAGATACTTGAGCAATCCAGGCATGGATCATTGGATAACACTTAAACGCGTGATGCGTTATTTGAAGAGAACAAAAGATTATATACTCACTTATTGAAGATCAAAAAGTTTAGAGATCATTGGGTTCTCTGACTATGATTTTACGGGATGCCAAGATAGTAAACGCTCTACATCTGACTATGTCTTCATGTTGGCTAGAGGAGTTGTCTCATGGAAGTCTGCTAAAAAGACTCTTATGACTTCTTCGACAAAGGAAACAGAGTTCGTCGCTTGCTATGAAGCATCTAACCATGACATATGGTTGTGAAAATTTGTCACCAGGCTTCATGTGGTAGATGACATTGAAAAGCCATTAAAGATTTATTGTGACAATAATTCAACAATGTTTTACTCCAACAACAACAAGAGCTCAACAAAGTTAAAACATATTGATATTAAATTTTTGGTTGTTAAGGAGAGAGTTCAAGAAAAATAGATTTCTATAGAACATAAAGAAACAAAGTTTATGCTAGCAAACCCATTAACCAAAGGATTGATCCCTAAAGTCTTTCATGAGCATATTGCTCATATGAGTATCATTTTTTATGATAACTTAGTTTAGTGGGGTTATTTTGTATACTTTATATGTTTTATGCCAGACATTATATTATTTAATTTTTTGCAGAATAAAAGATGATGATTTACATTATGTTGTTTACAATGTTAATATTGCAAATTTTGGGTAGATCTTAGTGAAGATTATAAAGTTGGACAAGTTGGAAATAGACATGCGTGAGATCAAATTTCATGTGATTTTTATGTTACTCATTCAAACTTGATATATGTCGTTGAGTATATCAGTATGGTAATCATCGTGATTCATTAGCAAATTTAATGTGATGATAGTCATGGTAATTCCATGATTGGTATATGAGATAGACCAGATTGTTTAAGTAGTTAAGGACAAATAACATTCAGTATGTGCACTTATAGTTTATTTTGTGATATGATTATTTTAGGACAATATATATATAGCCCAAGTGAGAGATTGTTAGAAAATTATATTTCCTTTAATTGTGAGCTATATATATATAATCATATTAGCTGTTGATCTTCTTAATGTTCGAAAACGTTTGAAATTAAGATAGATTTAATGAAAAATTAAGATAATTTTAATGACACCCCCTAATTTCTCGGTTTGTTGGTTTAATGGGAACCGCTTGTTGAGAAGTTAAAAAGGAAAAAGGAGAGGTTAAGGGTTGGTCCCCAATATATCAACATAAAAAACTTTGTGGTCTCTTACCCCATCAAAAGGAGTCACTCTCAAGTTTAGTAAGAGGAATAAAGAAGATTTTGATTGAGAAAGATCATAACCATATCAAGTAATCAATTGTCATCCATGAATACATATATGTGACTCTTTTATTGGATACTCACTCTTAATAATTTAATATGATGACTGAATTCATCATTAAAAAGATTTATTCTATCATTTAACCCTCCACCATTTTACCTTATTCTACCAATATAGAGAATCATATAAATGATCACCTCTTTAATATTGTGCCTCAACCCGTTCTCAATCTATATCTCCAAACTTTAAAAATGGTTTGGAAATGAAATTAACTTAACTATTTTAAACATAAATAATTTGTTATAATTAAAGTTATAAGAAACTTCTCTAAAATATGTACATATACATTGCAATTGTGTACAAAATATTATATATATATATATATATATATATATATATATATATATATATATATATATATATATATATACTTATACTGTTAATCCAAAAGGAATGTTGTAAAAGTGATATTTAATTAATCTATCAAATATAGTTATATGGTATAAAAAAATCTTGAAAAGTTGGTAATATGTTCATTAAAAGTTATGTACCAAATGAATTAAAAGAGAAGTTGTTAAATTATTGATCAGGACGATATTATACAAGGAAAATGATACTTTGACACCACTGTTCACATAACTCCTATTTGACACTCCTACGTGTCACATGGGTCCCACCAGCAAAAGACAGAGAATGTATTTGCTTTTTTTGGATATGGAAGGGTAATTTCGTCAAATGTAAAATTGAACATGACTAACCACTTATCTGAACATGACTAACCACTTATCTGAACGTGACTATTCATTTACCTAAACATGACTAATCACTTATTTAAACATGACTAACCACTTATATAAACATGACTAACCACTTATATAAACATGACTAACCAATTATATAAACATGACTAACCACTTATATAAACATGACTAACCAATTATATAAACATGACTAACCACTTATCTAAACATGACTAACTACTTATATAAATATGACTAACCACTTATACAAACATGACTAACCACTTATATAAATACGACTAACCATTTATATAAATATGACTAACCACTTATATAAACATGACTAACCACTTATTTGAACATGAGTAGGGGTTAGCTCTGTAAATGTGTAGAGCCGAGTGTAGTGTGGTATAGTAGTAGGCACTTCTAAGCCCCTTCCCGGATACTGGACCACTCCAATGCTTTGGGTACTACGGACCCTCTGCCATCCATTGCAGCTGAGTCGTTTCATTAGCGGGGGGTGGGGGATCATGTTCAAATAAGTGGTTAGTCATGTTTATATAAGTGGTTAGTCATGTTTATATGAGTGGTTAGTCATATTTATATAAGTGGTTAGTCATGTTTATATAAGTGGTTAGTCATGTTTATATAAGTGGTTAGTCATCTTTATATAAGTGGTTAGTCATGTTTAGATAAGTGGTTAGTCATGTTTATATAAGTGGTTAGTCATGTTTATACAAATGGTTAGTCAAGTTCAGATAAGTGGTTAGTCATGTTCAAATAAGTAGTTAGTCATGTTCAGATAAGTAGTTAGTCATGTTCAGATAAGTGGTTAGTTATGTTTAGATAAGTGGTTAGTCATATTTATATAAGTGGTTAGTCATGTTTATATAAGTGGTTAGTCATGTTTATATAAGTGGTTAGGCATGTTTATATAAGTAATTAGTCATGTTTAGATAAGTGGTTATTCATGTTCAGCTAAGTGGTTAGTCATGTTTATATAAGTGGTTAGTCATGTTTATATAAGTGGTTAGTCATGTTTATATAAGTGGTTAGTCCTGTTTATATAAGTGATTAGTCATGTTTATATAAGTGGTTAGTCATGTTTATATAAGTGGTTAGCATGTTCAAATAAGTGGTTAGTCATGTTTAGGTAAGTGGTTAGTCATGTTTATATAAGTGGTTAGTCATGTTTATATAAGTGGTTAGTCATATTTATATAAGTGGTTAGTCATGTTTATATAAGTGGTTAGTCATGTTTAGGTAAGTGGTTAGTCAGGTTTAGGTAAGTGGTTAGACAGGTTTAGGTAAGTGGTTAGTCATGTTTAGGTAAGTGGTTAGTCACGTTCAGATAAGTGGTTAGTCATGTGTAATTTTACATTTGACGAAATTTCCCTTCTGTATACAACAAAAACAAATGCATTCTCTCTCTTTCGTTGGTGGGACCCATGTGACATGTAAGAGTGTCAAATGGGAGTTATGTGAACAGTGGTGTCAAAGTATTATTTTCCATTATACAAAGACATAAAACAGTTAGACTTATAAGTTAGACGTGTCTCTCCATAAAAGGTGAGGAGCAGGTTTCGTGCAAAGGTAGGATAACAAGATAACTACGGGAAAGTATATTTATATATAATGTTTTACTTAGTATTAAAGGTTAAGAGAAAAAACATTTGTATGGATATTCTTGAAGTGGTAAAGTGGAAGTGAAAATAAAAGAGTTAATACAATAAATTCATTCTATGTTAATAATTATTTTCCTTTACATTTATATTTACTGTGATTTTTTTCTTTTCTTGCCTTTACCCTTAATGTCTTCTATTGACTTTCCTTTTCCCTTAGTTTTTTTTTTTTGTAATA
>Ga0209489_103601_pt1 | contig 29910 bp, 8 predicted proteins | sample SiratrowhiteBW_FD_187527 | JGI IMG/M metagenome (GOLD analysis project Ga0209489, IMG submission 187527) | Root nodule microbial communities of legume samples collected from California, USA - Siratro white BW (SPAdes) (version 2) | ecosystem: Host-associated > Plants > Roots > Nodule | place: USA...
TATTATTATTATTAATGTTATATTTATTACCCGTATTAATATTATTAATAATATTAGTATTTTAAATTTTATTAATTTATTATTGTTATTATGAATCTTATTAATATTATTTTTATCAATATTATTATTGGTATTATTTATATTATTGTTAATATTATTATTATCGTTTTTAATAAAAATCATAATAATAAGAATAATAAAAATATTATTAATGATAATAATAATATTATTATTATTAATAATATTAACAATCATAATCATAAATATATTCATAATAAGAATAATAATAATCATAATATTATTATATTGCTTGTTTGGCACAATGGTAAAATGTTTCCTTCAACATTCAAAGATCCTGGATTCAATCTATAGTATTTTGGGCATTTCAACGAAATTACTTTTTGAATTAAATTTTTGTATGGAAATGCGGGAAATAGATATAGGAGTGGAGGAAGAATTGGTCAAAATTATTTTGTAAAGTTAATAAACCATGCCCTAACTTGGTAAAGGAAGAAAAGTTATTTAAAAAGAAAAAAGGAGATAGTGAGAGCCCAATTTGGGTTGAAGCATGGGCCTTGTTACATGCTGATCTGCACAACAATTAAGTCTGAACGAGGCTTTTACTTCCCGCACCACCATTTTTTAACCTGTTTGAATCTGTACCATAATTTTTAAAATGACTATTTTACCCTTTTTTAAATGATTTATGGATTACTTGTTCTCGAAATTTTTACAGAACATATCTTTCAAAATTGGTTAAATACATTCTAAACCAGGTTTTCTGGAATAAAAGATTTCCAGAACAAAATTTATAAAATAAATTTTCAAAAATACATAAAACACATTAATAAAATGCTTTTTAGAATGAGATTTTTTTTTGCTTTTCTTCTAACTGCAGCATTCTTCATCTATAGCAGTGATGGGGTGCAGTGAGGGAGAAGCTGATCGAACAGTTTGGTTACTTCACCCAATTACAGAAATGCAAGTTCAAAAGTTGGGGATGTAGGAAGTAATTTCCTCTGAACAATTAATAGATTCTTCATAGCTGCTGTACCCAACCGATTAAGAAAACATTAAAAGAAATATTGAGGCATGGCCCAAAACATGAACCATGTGAATCTAAGGAGTTGGTGTTGAAAATAATAGTCCAAGAAAAGGGAAGTTACATGGAATGGTTTCCTTCTATGGCTCACGTTAATGTTCAAGCAAGTTATATTCACACTATGTTTCATAGCCAAAAATGTCAAAAAGAAAAAAAAAAATGAGCACTAGAAGAGAAGGTGAAGAAACACGACAATATGCAGTGCTGAAAAGGGACCCAATGACATTTATTCAATTTCAAGCATAGCTTGGTGAATATGCTTTAATGGGAGCACAAAGGAAGTTCTTTTAACTTATACATGAGAGCCGTGGACAAAGTGAATTCATCTTGTATGAAATTTAATTTTTTGTGTACACCATATCATTTTTAGAATCTTATGATAATTTTTTATAAGAGTTTCATTAGTCCTCACTTTAATAATATTTTTCTGTATTTATTTGAAAATTTACTTCCAAGTAAAAAAAAATAAAAATAAAATATATATATATATATCACCATAATATATTTTTCTGTATTCTTAGTGTATTAGCATGTTCCAATAGAATAATTTTATGAAACTAAACCTCTTATAATCTTGAGTATCACCGTACGATAAAAATATTCTAAATTTTAAATCGATATGATAACTTGGATGGATTTGGGGTGAATTCTTATTGAAATTCAAAATCACTCAATAAGCTAAACAATTTATCAACTTAGCGTTAAGTCCGAGTGGTGTATGTTTAAGCTAGATCTCAAATTTAAACTTTATAGAAAAAAAAAATAGATAGAAAAACTCAACTAAAGGAGAGACCAGCCAGATTCCAGGACCAACATTAATCATTATCAAAACCACTCAGTATCAAATCAATAACATTGTCATTAAAAAACTGAAACTATCAGTCAAATGATTTGGATATTAACGTGATTGTTTCCTATTATCATGTATTATCATAATGTAATAAAAGAACTTTTCTAAATTTTCCATCATCCCTATGGTAAATTCCATTTCCTATTTCCAAATAATATAAATTATCATATTAAATACAATGCAACAATTTAAGTTCTGAAGAGAAAATTGTAGCCATTAAAATGCCACCTGTTCATGAAAAAATTTGCAGAGGTGCCAGTATTATAGTTTTGAACGGAAATGAAACTCTCAAACCTTGACACGTGTATAGCTATTGATAAGATTGTCTTCTTAATTCACCGTTAGCACCGAGTGGCTTAGAGCCTCTGATGTGACACCAATGAGATAAGAGTGAAGCTATGATAATAACTATTAAGCATAATAGCCAAAAACTATATTTTAGTTTCTAATCTAACAATGCAAGTACCTTCTATAGCCCAAAAACATGTGGCTAAGACAGTGTTATCAACAAATAGTTCATGCTTTTATTTATCTTAAAACAATTAACTCTTCAACCATTTCTTTATCTACCTAGATTAGTACAGCACAATATAATTGAATAGAAAATAGAGTACAAAATGCATTGCATGGAGGTGGTAAAAGTGATTCTGAAGTGAAGACAAGATAATTTAGCCAAGCCCATTTGCTACGTCAATCCAACTTTCTTGATCAGATTTACAAAAACAAGAGCCATAAAATAAATGTATTACAAAATGCTATAAATATAATATTATAATAGGGTGGACTATTCATAGAGCTATGGCGTGTAACAAGATTTAATTGAATATTAGAAGTGGAACGTGGTGAAGATGAAGCCACCTTATATTTGAGGTCTTGTCTTGTGCAGAATTAAACAGAGGGGAAGTACTTGTTTAGGTTGAAAGGCAGTGAATAGAACTCCTCACTTCTTGTGTCACCCTTGAAGGACTTGTACTTGTCCCACCAATGTTTCCCTCTGTCCTTCCTAATGCTTGCTTCTCTCTTAAATAAAGTGTTGTCTAGAAAATATGCCACAACACCCGCAACAAATGGTTTTGATTGGAATGGCACGTTGATAATATCATTGAACTGTCATATGCATAAAAATGTCATTGTAAGTAAACTCAACAAAAACTAATAACAAATCCTTCAAACATTGTTCTCTCTCTCTCTTAGTGTTCCTAAAGTCTAAATAATTATATAAACAACCACTTAAGTGTTAGAAATCATGTGTTGAAAAGCTCTTCAAATTAACCCCTAAATGTTATTAAATTATGTAAAAACTTGGGAGAGCAATTTAGTTTATTCTATTATATTATTATATACATCTTATCCATACCCATCTTGCGCCTGTGTGGACTGGACCAAAACCATTAATGGCTGTGTACTCATTGAAGTACTGTGGCACAGACAAGCCCAAGAAGATAGAGAAGCCTAAAATGAATTTTGTTCTAAAACTGTTGAGGTTGCAGAACTGAAGAAAACTGAGACCACCAGCACCTACAAATGATGAGCAAAAGTGGAACATGACATTACATGTGATGTTTCTTGTGGGGTCATGATAAATAAATTTACGAGCATGTTTTGAAGAATCAAACATACCAACATAAGCAAAGAACAAGCAGTAGAGGGCAGCAATAATGGGAGGCGGGATGGAGGCAAAAACTGCTCCAAATTTTCCTACAAAGTACAAGAAAATGAGCCAGTGTTGAAAGGGAAGAAAATGTACTAGGATAAGGTAAAGTAGATATTTGAATCACAAAAATCATGTTTCATCAACTCACCGAGAATTGAAAAGAAAATCATAAATCCAGCAGATATTTGTACAACTCTTCTACTTCCGACTCGTGTCAAAGCCAAAAGACCTGCATTTTCTCTGTAGGGAAACCAACAAAACTCTTTTCATCAACGAGAAAGTTTTCTTTCCTAGTAAGGTAAAGAAGATACAAACAGCACAATTTCAATCTTACACGGACACAGAGGATCCATTGACTGTTCCAAACAATCCTGATAACAGAATGCCAACTCCCTGGGAGCATAAATAAGATGCATGAGGAATTATACTCCAGAGTGTACTTACATGTTTTAAGTAAAAGCCATTTTTGTACCTGCCAACCAATACCCCTGCTGAGAATAGATGGTGGTAATGGTGTTGCACTTGCATACCTATAAACAGCAATGAAAGCTCCACTGGACTGTTTGTGACAAATGAAACAAGTATTAGCAAATAATTTAATCCAAGTATGTAATTTGGTAACTGCATAACACTGATACTAGACATCATTCAGCTGTTTCCATTGCCCTTCTGGAAAACAAATAAACCATTTATGACAAATGGAAAACTACTAAAAATTTTTTCATGATAAAAACCTAATTCCATTACCAGAAGTTTTCAAAACTCACAAATGATATTACTATATAACAGTTATCAGTATTTTTAAAAGGATAATTTCTTTATAGGTCAAGTGGCCCAGAGGGATGTAAGATGTAAGAATTATATGTTGTTTTGTATGTGTCCAACAGTAATGCCACAAGATCCAAAGAAAATAATGAATCTGGAATATAACTGAATAGCTGTTGTTGTGTAAGAAAGAAAATCAATTAATAGAAAAAGGTATGCTTTGATGAGAAAATCTAATGAAAGAAATTACCTCTACAAGAGAAACAAAAGCTGCCATCATCATGGCAAAGGCTTCACCTGCATCAAAGGAAGGTGCTCCCCATTGAAAGGGATACGGAATTCTTATCCTGCAAACTCAAAATCCATGCCAAATTTTCAATAAGTTTCAACTCACAAGGCTAAGCCTAGTAGATTCCTACCAATTTACCAAATAAAAAATACAATGTCTCAAGGATTCAATTGAATGACTTCAATTATCAATATGTTTATGATACAAGATCCATAATAGTGATAAATATTAAAAGATATTAAGACTGATGCATGCAACAAGTATGCAGTTCAGTGTATCATCTAAAAGGTATCCCCTCACTTACTCAAAATATTAAACTGAAATCGAAATAGTAAAAATATGAGATAGGTGAAACTTCTGAAATAATAAATATAATTTAGCCTCATTTTGTAATGAACACACAGAATATAATTTAGCAAGCTTTAACTTAGTCCCTAAATAAAGTTTTTAATTGCGACCCTATCACAACCAGTTGCCAATAATGTAATTTTGAATCCATCTTGCCACAGTGGATTAGATAGTGGCCAAAACAATCCATCCCTAACACATCTACAACAATCCCCGTAACACACTCACGTGACTGTGTTTCTTAAACAAGAAATGATTAAGTTGGCCACCCTCTAGTTCACAAATGCAACATTAGTTATCACATCAGTAATACCAACTGCAACCTGGGTAAATGCCAGATAGTTTAGATTCATGGTAGGGAACCAATTGAAGTTTTTCGACTATACGATTAATTTTAGGACATAGTCAAATTATAGCAGTCAACACAACTTTCACAGAAAAAAAAAATGCCCTTAACAGTCAAAATTCAACGAAATCACACAACTAACCAAGGAGCAGCATCTATAAGTCCAGCACGATCAGTGCGGCAGGAAATCTGAGTTTTAGGTGGAGCATCGTTATAGGCCCCTCCAACAGTAAGTAGATGAGCATATATCCACACAATTACAACTGTAAATATCACAGCAAATCGGTCGAAGATATTTTTCCCTGAATGTAGCACGTGAGGCACATACTACATGTGACAAGCAATAACCAGTTACAAACTCAAATTTATAGAAACCATTATGAAAGAAACTAGAAATGTGAAGAAACCAAGACAACAATAATAACTAAGTCGTACAAAGTGAACTTTAAGTCCAAGTCACCTTCACAGAAATTAGGTTTACACTCATCTATATACTTTAATTTGATCATATCTCTACTAAAAAAAGATTAGATATTTGTGATACCATCTTAAAAAGTGAACTTTAAATTTAACTCAACGTCAAAGAAACAGTTTGTAATGTAATTTTTGCCTCCACTTATATATTATAATTTGACCATATATCTAGTAGATGTGTGGGATCGCCATTGCAAAGATCCTAATTTAGAGATATACAAACTTAGAAGACAATATGCATATGCCACTCTGTCTCTACCTGTGAAACGAATACGAGCAATATAAGCTGAGGCAGTCCGATCTCTACACATTTAGCAACCTGCAAAGGAATCAATATTGAACGGTAAATTAATGTAATACATTGAGCATTGTAAATTTGTAGCAGAAGACTTACCCCAGGGAACCCTAACTCATACAGCCCAAAACCAACAAGAGATACCAAAGGAACTGCAGAAAGTGGACTTAAGAACCTGAAGAAACAATTTAACTCACATAAGATGAGAATATTATAGCCAATCACAAGATATCAACCAATTCTTTCATTTATTTTGGCTTTTGTGCTAGTTAATCCAAATCCAATTAAACAAATCACATGAGCTATAATACCCACTTCAAAGATCAACTTAGTTTGTTGGAAAAAGTGGCAAATAAGCATACATAGCAAACACATTATACGGCTTACAGTTTAGTTTAGACAGAAAAAACATGACGCACTAAGTAAGGACTTTGGCCAACCTTGCAACATTCCGCCAAAGACCACTGAAGCCCAGTACTATTTGAAGAGTAGAAGCAACAATAAGAGCACCCTGGATTGATCTCATTATCCTCTTGAATTTCTGATAGATAACAAAAACAGGGGAAATGGTGATCAAAAAAATTCCAATCAAATAAGCACAAAATATAATGTTTAATGGTAGCTCTTGAATCAAATTCATACTCTTCTATTTTCAACTCAATTAAGTACATAAAAAATCGATATACAATATGATTACATATATGATAATCTCCATTTAGGTTAAGTGTAATTGATTGCAATGTAAAATATATAACAAGAATATCAACCATGCATAATTTAGTACATAGTTAGATTTGTGCTGATAACAAGACCTCTGAAGGATCTGGTTCACCACTGAATCGGCTGGCGAGGATAATAGAGATTGTGGTTGGAACAAAGGTGTAAGACCCTCCGATAACTGCAGGCAGTCGAGTTCCAAACATTGTTTGCAACAACGTGTTGATACCAGCAACAAAAAGTAAAGTTCCAATGACTCTTGCCTTCTCATCCTGAAAAATTGAATTGCTATTTTGTAATAATTTTGGCTAGGAGGAAGAAGCATTTTCAATAACACAACATTCCCTATCAAGTTATTCACAACTGCTTTAAATATATTTAATCTGGAGCTGCTTACATTGCCACCTCCCATCTGGGGAACAAGAGCAGTGGGAATCAACACAGTTGTGCCGAGCATCACAAGAAAATGTTGAAAACCAAGAAGTATGGCCTCAGCTGCATCACAATGACCCAAAATTTCTAGTCAAAATAAAGAAGAAATACAGTAGCAAAGTAAACCTCAACTAAAAAAGGAGCCAGGAAGATTCTTAAAATTTTATACACAAACTACAAATGATCAAAAAGAATATGCCATTAAAGTGGGCCAAATATTCCACATACTTAAAATCCATTAACCACATTGTTCAATACTGGCTGTGTGGAATGCCCCCAAAATCCAATAATATGAATAACAGTTTTTTCAAAGCTACTAAAACATTTCAAAAGTATTAAACTAGTGGGGCAAATTTGGAAGTAGCAACCAAATTGTTCCCAGAGCACCAAATCTGGATCTGGAAATAACAGAAAAAGGCCGTTGGTTTATATATAAATAATTAAAAGGATTTCAACTAAATTGGAAACAGCACTTCAAATTGTTTCCATTAATATTAAGAGTAAAAAGAAGCCTGAGTTGCCACAGGCATATAAAAGTACAAAACCAGACTCAAACCCCCACAGCAGAAAAGCAGTTCTTTTTCCTGTGTTTTCTCAACCGCTTTGAGATTGACTAGTTTTCTCTCAAAAAACAAAATCCCCAACCTGGGAACTGAAAAGAAGCAATTTTTTATTTTCAATAGCATCATTATTATTTTTCTTCACTTTTGAATCTAGATAAGGTGAACCACTCACGCCATGGAGGAGGACTAGTAATGCAGTAAGAAATATTGGGAAGCTGATCCTTTGGAGGGTGAGGCTGTGGCTCATCTGCTTTAGCTGGAGCTCCTCCTCCTGCCATAACCCTTTTTCCTTCTCTTCCTAACTCTGAACAAGCGAACAAACAACAATAATTAACAAATCTACAACAAGTCCAAATCTAAGAGCAGCCCAGATCCCTCAATGCCACAAAGAAAAAGACCCAGAAGAAGAAAAAACTAAACAAAAAGAAAAAAGGGAGCTTTCTTACAATGACTAAGCCTAGAAAACGAAAAATGCAACAACTAGAGTTGAGCTGAGCTGGGGGCTCCCTTTTGTTAAGAAGTGAAAGTAATGGGCACAATAATTGCACAATTTAAGAAGGAAGTTAGAGTAGAGAGTAAAAAGAAAGCACCTTTTTGAAGTGAAGGAGTAGTGTTATGAAGTCAAAAACAAAATGAAGTGCCCCCACCAGAAAAGAAAGGAGAAAAAGGGGTGAAAAGAGAAGGAAAAGGGAATGCAGACGATCTTTGTTGTGGAGTGTGGAGTAAAGCAGACTCCAATGCTGGGAGAGAAACGATAAAGGTGTACACAGAAATCAGCAGAAAAAAATGAATGAAGATTCTCTTTCTTCTCTAGCTATTTGCTACTACCAAAAAGTAATGTTTCTCTGTCTTTCTCTCACTCCCTGGTAGGCTTGTGTTAAGTTATATGGTACCTATCTTACACACCCTAATTAACTACTTTCCAGCAAATATTGCTCACATTTATTGTTTTGTTTGCTGTTATGAATTTGCTATCCAAGAATGTTTAGGTACCATTCTCGTGTCATGCACACATAGCAACTCCACATATTTTAATACATAAAAACACTATAATATGTTAGGTTCATTACACAACTAGAAGAAGTGAAGTTATTTAGTCTATATATAAAGAGCCTTCTAAAATTTAAATAAGTGTGATGAGACTTTCCACTAATATTTATTTATCATATATGTCGTCAAAAGCAGATTAATCTATTAAAATAAGTAATTTATCAACATAAACCATAAACTCTCCTACCATATTGGAAATATCAAAATAAAATTGTGTAAAACTGCAAGTCAAGTAACCATAAGTGATTTGAGATAAAAGACAGATAGTTTGTATAGTTTTGATATTCTCTAATATAATATGCCTAACAAGAATAGTTCCTCAACTATTAATTTATTAATTTTTTTAATTCTATTGCTTATTTTATAAAAAAAAAAAGTTTGTTTTGTGCAATAGCCAGTATTTAGAAGGTTTAAAAAGACGAGAAAAAAGAGCAAATTACTTGTTTTTAAATAATTATAATATGGTTTTTAATATTATAAAGGATTAAAATTATAAACTTGTCTTAATTTATTATTTCTAAAAATGTCAAATTGCTTATTGAAAAATAAAACCATTAACCTATGTGTTGGATGTACATTGTATACAATTTACGATACTGTTATGTTTGGTTGAGAAAGGAAACCTAGAAAGAAGGAGGTAAAAGAAACGAAATAGAACAAGGGAAAAATAAAATTATTTAATTGAGTAAAAGATAAAATGAAAAATACAATCATGTAATATGAAATAAAATATACACTATTAATGGAAACATTTATATCTTAACACTTTCTTGAACTCTCTCCGTCTCCTTCTCTTTTCAAGTTGGATAGATAAACTTTTTGTGGAACACATTGAAATATTAGTTTTCTTAAAATATAAATAGGAAGGATTCATTCACATGCTTTGTTTCGGTCGCCAATCCCTTTCTCCTCTTTCCTGAAACAATCCTGATGTTAGTGAATTGTCATTTAATCGTCATAATTTGTTTTATTATTTAAAATAAAAATGATTTGTATAAAATGAAATCAAATTGATTTAACTTTTTGTAGTTTTCTTATTATTTCATCTACTTCTTTTATAACAAATAAAAGGTTTGATTTATTTTATCATATTATTTCACTTTTATCATTATACGTTATTTTATTATATTTGTTATTAAATGTCAAAACATAATTTTTATTGACCATTGTCTTAAACGATAGAAGGAGATGTGAAATTCGAATTTTAATCACTTATCACGTTATTAATTTTTTTTTTACATGATTTGTTAAATATCTTTTATGTTGTAAGAATCGAATTGGATACAATTTACATTGAAATATAAAACCAATCTTAAATTGAACTGGTCTGAAAACCAGTAAATCATTCAAAACTGGTCAAAACTAGTTTACAGTGAGCGATATAATAAAAAATAATATTTTTAAAACAATTACTATTAAGGTGTTATTTCTGTTTTTTCTTAAAAATAAAAAATAAAATATTTGACAAAATTTTAAGAAACTTATTAATTTTTTTTATAAGCAAAAGAATGCATAGAATAAAAAAAGTAAAAGGGGTGTTTTAATCCTTTTAAAAAAATTAGTTCAAATACGAACTATAACGAAGAATAAAGTCAAACTTTAGTACATGCCTAAACCAATATAAAAATATTTTTCCAAGTTATTATATAATAAAATAATCCAAAACAATTTCGAACTCATGGATAAAATTAAACAACACTATTTGATAAACAAGTATGTAATATAATTGTAATTTGGTTGGAGTCTTCATCTTTTGAATCTTCTTTATTTGTTTGCCCCTATATTATTTTTAACAAATAAATAACTGTAGAGTTCAAACTCTCCCTCTTAAGTTACTATTTTTCCAAATTTACTGTAAGTTAATAAAGTATTTTTAAACATTAAGCAGGTAATTGATGTAATTGATACAAATCTGAGTATGAAAACACTATTCCAGATTTTTTTGCCTTTCAACCAGGTTCATGAATTAATTTGTTCTAGGCACCACACTTCCTAGATATCCATCTTTACTTGATTAAAGATCACCTTATTTCTTATACCCAAATACCCCAAATCAAAGCTAACCACATTCATTTCCATTAAATATTTTGACTTTTAGTTAATTTCATACAGTAAAAATATTGGAAATGAGTCATTAATTAATAATGGTTAACTGAACTCACACACATCCAGCTGTCATACTTAGACCATAATTTTTTGACTAATTTGCACTAAAAAAATAAATGGTTTATGGTTTCATCTTCTTCCTTACATATTTCACATTGTGTATTCCTATTTCTCTCTTAAATAATTCACCTTCGAACAATTCACCCGAAAGCTAGAATTACTCCAAAATTCTTATTAATTTAAAAAATTATGTATTCTTAAACCTAGTATAATGAAATATTTTAATTTTTATGTCGATTTTGAATGTTAAAAAGTTTTCAAAATGTACTACCTTTAGATTTTAGTATTATTAAATTGTGATATTACATTCTTTTCTAATATTATTCTATGTATAATTAAATTATTAGTATTACTTTATAGATATTGATTTAACCAATAAACCTTTAACGGGTTTTTTTTGACCATTTCAATCAATGATCAGATTTCAAAACATATAAAATATTTCAACACCTTATTATTTTATTTAGACTTAATCAATTAGGGGTTTATTGTGAGTAAACATACATTTGGATCTTGAAATGTATAGGAGGTGACATGTAGGTCTTCAAAGAAATTGTATGCTTTCGGATCTCTATAAATTACTTCTTTATACATATTAATCATTCTTTTATGTTAAATTGTTAGTTTTGTTATACTTTTGAACGGACAAAATGAAGTTTTTGGATTTTTTTTTTTTAGTTTTTTCATAGAAGTTTTATTTAGGTGGTCATTTTCATCTTATTATTTTCTTTTTATGTCCTAGTTACAGATTTAAGATTATAAATTCTAAACCATTAATTTTAGTGCTTAGTAAAATAAGAGATGATTAAGAAAGATTAAATAAGTATACCTCAGTTCAATATGAGTACTTCAATTATTTTTAATTTCTCGAGATAAAAATGAGAAAGAGCTTAGTTTCAATAGTTTCGCAAATATAAACAGGAAATTGAAACTCAAGGTGTATGAGAATGGTCAAACCCAACAAATGAAGTAGATTACCGTATGTTTATCTAATTAGATGCGAACAAAATGTTGAAACTACTTGATATAATTGGCCTTGAAAAAGTGAAATGAAACAAATAACACTGAGATGAGAGTTTAGGAATGAAGATGCCAGAGGTAATAGTAAAAACTTAATACTGATTATCTGATTACATAAGAGATTTGGTATAGAATTGATTAAAATGCAATCAAAAGAAACAATTTGATTATAAAGAAACCTAATCAAAGTTACGAAGCCAACCCTTAAGATGCAAGGCACTAAAGGGAACTAATGTGTGGTGAAGAGATTTGATGAAGGCATCGTTTGACCGGGTCTTATTGAATTTAGGAGAAAATGATTTTTGTGAGTTCTTAAACTGTAAGTTTTGAAAGAATTTGTAAGGTTTAAGTTATCTAGAGAAAAGGAAAAATAGGAATTTGTGAAAACAAGTAAAACATAAAAAGGGAAAATTAAATTGCATTTTAAAAATATTTTATAGTTTTTCGCCAATATCATTTGAAGATATGCAATCAGACAATAAGTTTATACTAGTCAAATGAATTGACGAAAATTTTTAAAAAATTAAGTTCGCAAATTTCACCTTCTTAACTTAGTGTAAGAGTTGCAGCGTGCAATGTAATAAGATAATGAATGAAATAAATTACTCAAAATATTTTGACATGGGTTCGCCTAATAGCGTAAACTATGCATAGTTCTCAATGAATTGATTGAATTCCAATAAGCAGACTAACATTACAAAGATATAGACGCGTATTGTTTCATAATGTATACACTCTTGGCTAACTTGTCTAATATTTTTTAATAGCTACCAATTTCTAGCTAAAAAATAAGTACTTTTCAATTACAAGTCACTCTTGGCTAAGACAAAGAAATTGTCTAAGATGTGATCAGAAGATAGAGGTTTGCTCATTCGAGAGGGATTGCATCTTTCAACGTTTACAAAGCTAAACATTCTCTTCTAGTTTGTTGCTAGACGAACACACAGTGTTTTCACAAAACTATTTAGGACATAGAAAAAATATTTGAACATTTTTTCACTTGCAAACTATGACTCTCAATCATTTTACTCTCATCTTTAAATGGTGCATATAAATAGACATTAAAGAAAATGACTATTGCAAATCCTTTTATGACTATTGAACAATTTCAAACTCACTTAAATGTCTTCCTTGTGTTTGATAAACTTAGATATAAGATACATTAAATGCACTTCATGCATGTATTAAATATTTTTCTCTTCTTTAAACAATATCTTGATAGTTTAATGTACTTATCTCTTGTTAAATAGAGTCTATTTATTTGAAATTGTGTAACACAGAAAGTGGTAGAAACTTCAAAGATTGACAACACAGGTATTTAAAAGTTGTTAAAACAGAGAAGTTTAAGCTTAGATTCCAAGAAATCATTAATATATAAAATATATTTTCTTTAAATCCTTCTAGCAAATAAGAAAAACAAATATTTCTTATAACATAAAATAAACATCAAAATATTCTTAAAATATTATTTAACTTAACACTACGTGTGTATTGTTTGAACAAACATATTATTTATTAAACTTAAAATAAAATTATACAATATCATCTTATATAATGTGAGAAACAAAACAATTACATCTTAACATAATATATTATTAAATAACATTTATCTCATCCAAAATAAACATAATCATACTTTTTATACGTTATTATTATCAGTACATAAACAAAATAATAGATGTTGAACTTTTTATTCTAACATAATTAACATATCAAACTAAAAACATGAATCAAAGAAAAAAATATCAATTAACTCAAATATAATAAAAATATATAATTTAAATATAAACAATAACATTTTTTACAAAATGGATTAAAAATGTCTTATTTGACATGTACATTATAGCAGTTAAAACAACTATGATTATAAAATGAAAAAATTGATTTATTCAATAATTATCATATTATAAAATAAATACTGACACTTTTGTAAATCCACCTTAATAAAATCTTTATATTGAATTAGTTTTTCAATACTATATTTTTTAAAAATAAAAAAATGTCAGTCTATTTATTTTGTTTATTAGAAGTAAGTATATCCTTAGAAAAGATATACAAAATAAAAATGATTAGAATATTCTTAGAAAGGGACTGCTAACATGGGTGAAAAAAAGTGAATAATTTGTAAGGGAACTTAGATTTTATTTTCTTTGGGAGGAACAGTACGAGGAAATTGGAGCACCCTATTCCCTAACTTAACGTTACTTGTTAAATTATATTTTTGCAGTCACAAATTATGTTAAAATCAGAATAAAAGATACAAAATATTTACTAATTGATTTAAAACCATATTTTAAAAATAAAAAAATAAACCAACATGATTAAAAAATTTATATGTTCCAAAAGAAACTAAGAGAAAGATTTGACAACCGACAAATGCTCGTACATCTTATCCTTAAAATCGCTGAATGAACGGTGTTGGCTGCCCATTATTATTATTATTATTGACTTCCAACTGGCATTGCCTTTTCATTTTCTCACTCTCTTCTAAAGTTTTTCTTATTGGATTAACCCTCACAGCTTCTACTTCCACACTAATCAAAATTTCTTAATTCACAATAACTTTTACAAATTTGGTGGAAAATGCTATTTTTTGTGTAGCTGAAAATAGATTTTCATCATATTTGATTTTATAGAATAAAAAAAATCAAATTATTCGATATTTAAAAGAAAAAAGTTTCATCCATTTCTCATGCATTTTAAAAATACCAATTCTGAGATAACAAAGTCGATCAGAATTCGTATCTCATCACATTAAACACCGACACAACGAAAGTAGTCACTGAACTGTGTCAGTGCTCTTCTGCAGACTTGTCATAATCTCATCCTTTTGCACTCCTCTAATATTTGATTTCAGAAAATAAATGAAAAAGAGGAAAAAATAGTTTAAATAAAATAATATATAAAATAAAGATATATATATATATATATCAGGGTTTTAAAGCAAATTTAAAAATCCATTCATTAATTCCAGATGTCCAATATATTATTTACAAGATTTTTCTCAAACCATTAATCATGGTTTTTTAATACTTCTTTATAGGTACCAGAGTTTTTATAGCATTCTGAATAAACATATACCCATAAATAATTCTAAAAATTTTATTCTTAATTAATTATATCACGAATAAGTTTTATTTATAAATTTATTTAGCTTTATTTAAGAATTTGTAGGAATTGCAAGAAATTTTTCTTGTAAGAGAAAGTGAATGTGTCTTATAAAATCTCTTGAATGATTTCTTTAAAAATTAATTTCTTTATGCTGTATGGCTTCAAAAGTTGTTAATTCATTTTGCAGTTTTTATTTTTTCATAAAAGAGGAGCATGTGATTCTAATAATTTTCTCATCCAAATACCCTTAACATTTATATGATTACATCTAAAAAAAATTGTTCAATTTGTTTCTCCCATAATGAGAAAATTTAAATGATGAAGTCAAACTCATCCTGGGAATATTTATAAAGTTGGTGTCTAAAGCAACCCATGTTTGAACATTTTCGAAGTCCTACCTGATTAACCGGAATCACATGAGTAACAGCCACCTGTGGTGTATAATATGATTAGCAATATTCTTAATTGGAAATTAATTATGAGAGAATCAACTTAAGAATAGCATGGAGCAAAAGGTTAAAGGAATATGCAGCTTGCTTTTTGGTGCTAATTCTTTGGTTGTTAACATGATGACAAGGGAGTGTGGGATTAAGAAAAGGAGTTAGTGGCATGCTCCTTTTCTAGTTTCTCTCATACAATGATTAGAGCAGGATCACATAAAGATTATGATCTCTATATATGACAATATCACACACCTTGTTAATATTATTGTTATGATGATAAAGTTTAAAGTTAACAAACATCAACATAGGAAAAGGTAGCTCTTCTTTTTAATAAAATTTTGTCAATTATATATAGGATCAAATAAACAAAGGTTCTAACAGAAAGGGAGGGAAATGTAAAAAGATTAAATTATTTTATGATAAATACTAGGAGCAGAATATCCATTTATTTTATTAAATGTAATATATATATATATATATATATATTATTTATTAGATTTAAATCCTTAGTATCTCTCAATAGAATAACTTCTTAGTTTATAAATTATGTTTCGTGATATAAAAACGTTACATGCGAATTTGCACTAAATCAAAGATAGGCTTTTTATTGGAAAACTTGTAACCCAGTACACCAATTTGAAACAAAAAAATTATCGACCTACATTTATTGTCATCGTATTTACCTAATACAACTTTTTAATTTAGAATTCAGGTTTCTGGAATTGAACTCTGAACTTTAGTTTACACCTTCCTTCCGATTGCGTAGTTGTAGTTTAAATTTTTGTTTTTAGTTTTCCTTTTGATTTGAACTTTGTAAGTTGTTAGAGATACGTAGTAGTTTATTAGGGATGCAAGCAGGGCGGATAAGCCTTTCCACGAGAGGGTTGTCTTTTCCCTGCTCTTCAGATATTTTTTACTTTTTTATTAATTAGAAAATTGGTCATACAATATTTTATGAAAATAAAATATTTAAATTATCCAAAAATAATATAGTTGAATACATTATATTTGAAAAATATTGTATTTTAAATGGATAAAATAATTCTCTTCTATTTTCTCTTTTAATTCTTACACATTATGTCTAATTATTTTATTCTAAACTACTTTTTTTAATGAGATTTGTTAGTTTCTTAACTCACAAATTATGTATTATTATATAAGAAGTAAATTGTCAAAATTAAAAAATAAAAGGAGGTAGAAAAATTGGATAAGCTACAAAACCAATATTATTAAGAATTTGATAATGATTAATGAATCAAGGACTAAGTTTCTACAATTTTATTACTTTAACAATATTAGTTATTGGTGTGATTTTCAAAAATATATTATCATTTTTTTGAAATTTAAGGAGTCACATTTTCTTGTTAGTATAACTTTTTTTTCTTTTTTAAGTTGTTCTTAAATTTTTCCTAATAATCTTGATTTCACCATGGTTTTTTGAACTATGATAGGACCTAAGATTAAATTCTCTCCATCATCAAACCAACATATAATGTCTCATAGAGTGTTATATTTATGCTAGAAGGAAAAGTGTTGTTATAAGTGAGTCAAATCAACAAAAGATATAAATGTCAATGGAAGATCTTTGGCTAAGAGACTAACAATTAGAGTAATAACTAGAAGGATACAAGAAGATTGTGTTTCTGCTAAATTATATAGAATAGGAATAAAAAGGCCTGAAGACAGACCAAGTAATTTAGGATATATGGCCAAATAAAGTAGGTATTCATATAGTATAGGATTGTAAACAGATAGAAGAGTCTTGTTAGAGTCTTGTTAGGATTTAAATTGGACTCATCCAAGCACAATAGAAACCTTAGGTTATAGTTATGGACAAAACTAAAGATGTATGCTTCACATTCTTTATATGTTTACATGTGTAAAGTACGAGTGTACAAGTGACAATCGATCCAATCTCTTTTATTCTTCAAGATTCGACCAAAAACTCCTATAAATAAGGACCTCCACTTCTAGTAAATTCACTTGTGAATAAGTATAGTTATTATATTAAAATTACATTTGACTTCTTATTTAGTCATCTAGGAATTTTTTCCTATTTTCAGTTACTCACAAGCGTTTTCCTTACAAGTTTATCAACTCAAATAGTTAAAAGCACAAATTATTATAATACTAAATATTTTTCACAATTCTTCAGCATCCAATATCTCAAGATATATATTTTCATACAAATACACGAACACACGAAAAAATATAACTACATATCTTAAGTTTTAAGTACTATCTCACTTACTTATTATGTTGTTTCTAAGAGTTTGTATAATTTAAGTATGATGCTATAACTATATTAATTTTACAAAGTTGGTTTTCATTTTGTTTAAAAGATAATATAATTATCTATAGTTTTAATATTGATTTTAATATCTAACTCAACATTTAATATGCCTCAAATAAAAAACAACATAGTTTTTTACTTTAATTTTGACAATGTGACATTTGCACAATAAATTAATCACAATTTAAGTTCCATGCATTATTTTTGAACAAAATTAACACCATTATTTAAATAACATATAAGGTTACAACTTTTATGAATATGTTTTCGTAATTGGTTGTAAAACTATGTTTATACGTTATCATGATCTCTAAAAGTAAAATATAATTTCCATTACACATCCAATATGTATGTATCCAAAACCACTCTTTTGTAAGTGAACTTATGATACAACTTCTCTTAATTTTGTCGTCCGGACTTTTTTATGATTATAACTACACCCTCTATGTCAAGTTGAAATTATTACTATAAATTTTAACTTTATTTTTAATCCATTATAATTTTCGGATATATCTAAATGATAAACACATTTTACATAATTAGGATCTTAAGATCTTTATCAATATAATAATAAGATAACATTAAAAATTACATCACAACAAATTAAAAACAATCATAATACTTTAATTACATCTAACAAAGTCCTCCATGGACTTAGGGATTTGCTCCTCTACTTTAATTGGATTCATAATTGTTATCTTTCTTCGTCACTGAAGTTTATAGAAGTAACTTCTAATTATGGTTAAAAAAATGCTCTTTGTTCAACAACATTTTTATCCACGACTGTAAGCTAACCTTCATTAAAGGAGTTTAACTGCTTTTAAAGAAAATTTAATTGTCATTAAAAAGAATCAATCTTGGTTAAGACTCTTTATACAGTAGCTTGTGCACAACTGTGGGTTATACCATGCAAATACATGGGTGCTGTACTAATTTTCTTAAAAGATAAAGGGAAAGAAAGCGCATTAGATAGTTACATGACAGTCTTTTCCCTTTTTGGTGGCCTTTATCAAATATCAAAGTTGAGTGAGAAAGACATGGTAACATGGAATGACATAGTGAATATGCTTTTTCGTATGTGACCAACAACGAAAGTGCACTTGGAGAGACTTGGTACAGTGGTACTTTTGTTTTAAAATTCATTGTTTGTTCTTTCTGCGCTTCTTCTTCATGAAAATATTACATATATGGGTAAAAAGAGAATCAAATGGACCCCTTCCTAAAAAAGATAATCCTTGCTCTAATTTTTAATTTGTATAGTCGTATTAGATGGGCTCTAAAATACCGTTAAGGTTGTAATGGGTTGAAAGGTCATGTACAATTTGAATTCATAAATTAATGACCCAATTCACATGGTTACGTGTTATTCAGTTCTATGTTTGAAATATGAATTTTAAATAATTTATTAAATTAGTTTGTACAAAACTTTTAATTAGTTGAGAACTGAATACTAAAATAATTATTATATATAATAAATGTTTAAAATAGCATTTTGTAATCAATAAATATATTTTAATAGTTTTTAGTAAATAACTAATTTGTATGATGGAAAAAATAAAATACCACCCTAATTTTAAAAAGAAAAAAATGCAGAGAGAGAAAGTATAAGGGGCTGAATTTGAAAGTATGATAACAATAAGCTTCAAATTTTAGATTTCATGTAAACTATTTTCATGTCTGCTACCATTAGTGAGTTGTTGAATGATAGGATAATTGGGCAAGACTACAAATATAAACAATAATTAGACTGATTTTATTTTGTTATGGGCAAACTATAATTTTAATTATGAAAGTGTTAATGTTAGCATCTAAAATTAACAAAAGATTATAATAAATTTATATGTCATGAGTCTCTAAATTAATATTGTTCTTGCAAGAGATCGGTTAACTCTAACAATAACAACGTTTTCGGCTTAAGTCATAATGCAAGGTGAATAAGATTAGAGTTTAAAAATATTTTATGTCTAAAGATGAGATTTCTATTTATAGATATCATGGTGGGTCTTAAGTGTTTGGGTCAAAAGGTCAAGTTCAATATGAGTTTCTCTCTTCATTTCTTTTGAATAAGAAGTTGTTACATGTACTTTGTCAATGACACTTCAATGGGAGTTTTCATGTGTTCTTTATTATATTAATAATATAATTTTGTTTTATGACTAACTGAGATAGACTTCTCAGTCAGCTGACATGATTGGTTCACATAGTCCATGCAAAATGTATTTTAGTTGCGATGACCGATAAGACTTATAATAAAAAAATATTTATGATTATTTTAGTTCATAAAATATGCTGATATTAACATTTAATTTTTATACTATATTAAATTGTCAATATACCTTAAAGATTTAATTTAAATTTTATTAGTTTGAGGAAGTAAAGAAATAACAATATGTCACACTTTTAAATATCAAATTGAAAATTCACTCTCGTGGCTGTGAAATTTCATATTTTATACCACTATTTAGCCCAGATTGTAGCTGGGCGTAAATTATTTTTGTTTAATTTTGTTTACCAATTCCCACATTTGTGGGATTATTCAAGCCAATTCGACATTTTTACATAATTTTGATACGTTTCTTATTTTTATGACGATTGTTATTTTCACTGACACAGAAAAACATGTTTGCTTAAAATCACTTGACTCTGATCGGATAGCTATGTCTACCAAGTTTAAAAGTAGTGTAAAAGGACGAAATTGCGTCTATAATATGGAGTTAGTTTTTTATTTTTCTTATATCATAACTATGAATTAAAAGAGTCGAGTTTAACTCGAGCACGATAAAAATGATTTTGATTATTTTTTTTTAATAAAAGAGTTGCGCATATTAAAGATGAATATAATTTAATCAAATTTTTTATTAATATTAAAATGTATACAATAGAGATAAATTTTTAACTAAAATTGTATAAGACAAATATGATTTTAATTGTTTTATTTTTTATATTGAAATAATGCGGTAAGTACAATTTTATTTTTTAAGAAAAAAAGCAATTAAAATAGTGGTGGTCATGCACCATTTTAGTTTAAAATAAAATAATTAAAGTCGTATTTGTAATGGATAATTCTTTTTTACAAAGATAGGAATCATTTTTATCATAAACTACTTTGATACATTGACAAAAAATTAATCAAATCAAAACCATCTTCAACCTGCACAATTTTGATATGAGAAAAAAATAAATTAAAGTCGTTTTTGTCATACACAATTTATTTTTGTGATTTACAAAATTAGAATTTAAGTCATGTTATGTAAACATGACTTCTGGACTTACCCGTTATTATATATATTTTTTAATTTGTTAAATTAAAATAATATCATTCTACTTTTATTCAACAACATACACAAAAGTTGTAAGTAAATTATCTTTTATTTAAGATTACATAAATCATTAACTGTATATCAATAAAATAATATAATTTATTACAGTTTATGTATATTCCAAAATATTTTTATTAAAGTATATCTCATCATTCATAGATTAATACCAACTCATGAAAAACATGTAAAATTCATCATGAACTTCTTACATGAAGGTAATTAATGCACATACTTTATAATAATTTTATCCATAAAAACTTCATTCAACTTTTTACCACTTTATATCTTAAATTACATTTTCAAGCCATCAATATATAAGATATATTCTTTTCTTGATGAGTTTTATATGTAATATTATAATCTTTAAGAATATGATCTTAGTTATCTTCACCAATACTTATAAAGAGCTACAGATCCACGAAAAACGACATATAAAAATATATTATATAATATACAACACAATGTATATCATACCATGCATATCAACTCCAATCATATGTATAATTATATAATGTCACACCTTCATCATTAATATTTTTGTAATCATATAATAGTGTCACTTAAATGAGTTATTCTTATTTAAGCGACCTTATCTTCCTCAATTGTAAAAGATTACATCACTTAAATAATCTTACAATACTAAAATAATACAATACTAAAATAATACAACTCTAGAGAGAATAATTGGTTATGTTTCTTTCCTGTCGAAAACTTCACCCAATACTTATAAAATATATATAATTATGACTCATTACTATCAGTTAAGTAATATCAACTAAAAAAGAGATTTCATTAACAAATATTAATATATCCGTCCACTATATTTACCTGTTACTGTCAAAATGCATATTTTTAATATGAATTTAGAATATAGACATATTTATATAATCATTCTCGTATTTTTTATTTTAATACCACCATTTTAATTTTTATATATTTACTTTTAATATCTTTTGAAATAGATTTTAAAAATCAACTCTCCCTACTTACTGGCAAGGTGTCTATTAACAAAATCTCTATAAAAATATTGAAAAATAATAATACATCATACACGAATAAACATACTAGTTATAAATAAATTAAACAAATCAAGATCAATTTTATTTTATTTTACGAAGTGAAGTTAGATAACTCGTCTTGCCCTTGTAACAACTTAGAGTATTTACTTTAATATTTGTTATATTTGCATATATCCATCTCCGCATTAGTTATCCACAACAATTTACATGTGTGGATTCAATAAGCAATAAAAATATCAATTTAAACTATTAATTGTTTTTTAACCATCCGAACATAATATTAAGTCCTACAAACACAATCTTAACTCATTTAAATATAAAGTCAAAGTCAATTAACATTCCAACATAATATTTTTTAATTATAAAATATAATCATTCCTAAATGATTTTTCTTTCTAGTTTGTAATATTTTAAACAATGTCGAATTTATATCATTCTTAAATATAATGTTTTTATTTGTTAGGTTTTAGACAATGTCAAATTTAGATAATTTTTTAAATGTAATATTTTAATTTTTAATGTTTTAGGTAATATCAAATTTGGATCATCAAAGTTGTACTATCTCTCCTTTTATGCCAGACCATAAAAATAGCTAATTTTAATTAATATTATCTTGAAATTTTATTTCAAACATACTTATGAATTTAATTAACTTAAGTGGTGCTTAGATGTCATAAAACTACTCCACAATCCAATGAATATTTATGTCAATGAATGAGTTATATTATTAATAGTTCAGTAAATGCATTTACTTTTAGATGAGAAATGAGTATATCTAGAATTAATAGAATTTATTCTTATTTTACTTATGAATAAAGTTAACACATGGATAAAAAATAATATCATCATGTTGACTAATGCTTAGCAAATTGGTTTATACCACATAAGTTTCTTAAATTTTTGAACTTTAACACTAAACCCAAAACACATTTTATGCATGAAACTTTTACAATCTACATGTGGCTGTAGACTTGATAACAATGAAAAAGGCCAAAAATAACTTTGAGACTCTTTATCCGTATTTCACAATTTTATATTTCTATAGCTATAATATATGTCTTAATTATTTTTGAATAAAAAAATCTCTTTTTATGTTCAATATTGATGCTTTTAAATTAATTTTATTAAAATCACATGTCTCATATCCTATTGGTGTTAATTATTTGAACATGGAAATATTGCAAAGCTTAAGAAAAAAAGTATTGAATAGTGTGGCACGTGTTAAGGAAAATTAATGTCATATCGTGTCGGTGAAAATTTTCTCTTATGCCATTCATGCATCCTTGTTCCAATTTAGACCAATCATGTACATTAATATATTATCATGGTATCACTTCTTTTCAAAAAAATTTCTTACAAAATCTTTTTTTTTTACTTTAGCATAAGATTGTTATAAGTAATAAAAAATAAATTTTGATCTTTATAAAAATTTAATTGTATATATGATCAATCCTCTACAATTAAATAATTTTGTTTCGTAAGTACTGTGCTATTTAATTACTAATTTTTTCAAGTGTCCATCAATAATGATTACTTCTTTGCTTAAAATATTAATTATAAGGTTTAAAACAAACTTCGACTATCCTAATAAAAATAATAATATTTTTTTGTTAATAATTAGGTCGGACCAAAATTACACCTTAACTATAAGAGCTAAAAGTAAATTTAAGTCTAAATTTTATATTTAGATCTAGCTGAATCTTATAAAATTTTTTGGTTAAATAAAAGTTACTTCTTACTAATATACTTGATTGCGTGCTCAAATTTTTCACCAAAACAAAAAAGTAACATATTTATACGAAACAATTGTGTATAAAAAAATATATATTCTATAATGACGAATAATTAATTGAATTAATCAGAGTTCACACTACATATAAAATTGAAAATATCTAACTATATTTAATATTAGTTACTAATTAAGTTAAAACTATTTGATGTAAAGATGGTACAATGTATTTGATGATAAAGGACGAAGTTATGATTATTCAAAAAGAAGAAAGTTGTTGAATTAATTAATGAATGAATTAAAAAGCTAACTGAGGCAGGTTTCATTGAGTATTATTATTAAGAGGAAAGTTAGGAGAGTGAATGGTGTAGGTTTAGAAGAAATTAGCCATTGGTGATTTGAAAGGCAATGAAACATTGAGGTCTAAAATAAGAACACAGTAATGTGGGTGTCCTTGCAGTGGTAAATTCTTATGGCACATGATTGTTTCAATTATGTGATATTGAAAGATTAGTTGAAGATATTGATTGGTCCCCGACAGCTATTAGATAAAGGAAATAAGGACATAAATAAATAAATAAATTTGAAGACATTAGAAAATTGAGCTGCCTAACCTTGTCCTTTTCATAAACATATTTATATCTGTCCTTATCAACTTTCTCTTCCACTTTAAGGCATGTCCAAATCATATGGGTGTGGATCATTACATTCTTGTCATGGCCACAAACATGGGTATTAATAGGATAAAGTTGTTGGATTTACCAAACCTTAACATAAACATCCATCTTTATAACACAAACTTTAATTCTATTTTATTTTTTTAACCTTTTCAATATAGTAATCACCAATTTAAATAGTAATACTACAATGCAAAAAAAAAAAAAAACCCTTTTTAAAAGTGTAAAAATGGTTTTTTTTAACATTTAAATTACACTTTAGGTTGATGGTAGATAATTTATATTGCAATGAAAATTATTTTTAACTATTATATAATTTATTTCTTAAATATTAAAAATTAGTTTAAAAATTAAAAGGGATATATTGAGAGAGATAAGTGATTAAGAAATTCAAAATTACAATTGAAGATAAAAGAGTAGTTCGAGATAGTTAAGAAATATTTTTTTACATAATTATTTTTTAGGGGATTTTTAATTACTTGTTAAATCAAATTAAAATTAAAGATTATATTCTAAATAAAAATAAATAAATATTCAATATTTTAATGTTAGGGTAAAATATGTGTCTTTAGAGATTGATAAAACTTTTATATATTTGTTTTTTCAATGTTCTAATAGTAATAGCTTCTAAAAATACTTTCTTTAGATGTGACACCATTTTATACTTTGATAAGAACATTTTTGCTGAATAACATGCATAAAGTAACCACATGAACTTAAATTACACAATTAAAAAGAGCAAGAACAACAAGGTCTTTTTAAGAAGATAGAAGGATAAAAAAATGTTAATAAAATTTTAATGACAACAAGAACAATAAAAGTATACATAATTAAAAAAAATGGTGGTGTAATGGAAGTGACCATGGTATCCAAGGACAAATGACTCACAACATAAAGGGTAATCAAAATGGTGGTGATGATGAAGCAAGGGAATCAAGACAAGTGACATAGTGACATGGCACAACATAGGGGTTGCCATCACTTTCACTAGGGTTACCCATATAAACTCATATACACCTTCTCCATTGCAAGAATCACTAACACTATGACCTCACAGCATTGGAAACAGGAGATATATATGGTTGTTGGTGCCTCCTTTTCTTTCACAAGCACACACACACTCTCTCTCTCTCTCTCTCTTCTCTAATGCTCACCATGTGCTGAGGAAGAACAAATTAACACAATTGATGTGTTTTGCTGTGGCTACATTGCAAGTGTCTAAACTGTTCTAAGCCATAATGTCAACCCGACCATTATTCCCAACCAACAGGATCACCCATTTTTCTATTTCTTCTTCTTTTAAATGTTTTATCTTTCCCATTAATCAACCACATTGCCCAACATTGACGTAGTGGTTATATGTGCATTGTATTTCTGGAACTGATCTAGTGTAGTAGGAAATTTAGGTTTGATTTTTATCATATGTGATAACTAGTCATATGAGTGACATTAATAATACTGTGAATGAGATTGCATATTGAATAAGTTTCAGAAAGAAATATACGTTCTTTTAATAACTTGAGAGGATTTTGGGTAGAACATTGAATACGAAGAGAGTAGTTACTATAAGAAAAATTAATTGATGAAGATATATAAAACATTAAGGTATCCATATGTTTGATACCGATGTCATCTATAAATGTAATGTTATTTTATTCTAAAATTCTATTTGATTAATATTCATTCATAAAATTACTGTTCATTTATTATATTTTTTCATCTATATGAATTTGGGTAAAAACTTACATGAATGTTCAATTTTTTAGATATCTCCTCGTGTCTCTGGACAAGAGAGAAATTTATGCGTGAAAAATAATAACTTTTAAGAAAGGACCACGACCCAATTGTTACATAACTTTAAAGAACATGAACAAACCAACTTGTGATATAAAAAAAAAAAAAAAAAAGAAAGTGAACAATATTATAAATATCAGAATGACACGGTTACAAAGATGATCAATTTCGAGTTCTGGGATTCTGGGATGGAATGATAGGAACATTAGAATCTCACTAACCATCAATCTTACAAGCTATGTCGTAAATTGGTGTTTAATTATAAACTTTGTCACAGTGTGACCACCAATAATTTAGCAAAATATCATGAGTTTATGAACAGGACCACATGAGAAATATGTTGGAACATTCTATCATTCGTCACCCATTCTTTCCTGTTTAAAAACATTAAATAATTTACGAGTTGTTGTTGTTTTCCCCTTGCCTTTTTCCTAAAAGGAGCATTGTCTGAGTCACAAGGTTGTAGTTTTTTTGAAGTTCGACTCATCTTATTTGGATCAAAACCGGACATGACCATAGACCACTAAAAACAGTGAAAAGTTTCTTGCTACATTGCTGCTAAATTGTATAAGAAAATGTCTAGTCCTATTTATTGGTACTTGTGTATAAAACTTACTAAAGAGCTTGTACTTATTTCATCAGAAAGTGACTGCTTTCAAATCGAGAAAAGCTTTCTAACTATTGAACATAGTTGGTGATTCAACATAATTATTGAGTTCAAAACATATACATTGTGAGAAGAACTGGTTAGGGTTGGGTGATCATTGTTCCCATATTCTGGCCCTACACGGAATTCTCCAGCCCAATAGAAAAATAAAAATGAAACCATGTTATGTGGTTTTGATCACAAGGAGGGTCATTCTTCCTACATTAAAAATATCATTTTACTCTTCGTATATTTTTTTAGTTGTACTTAACCTAGTTAAAATCGAAATTATAAATAAGATTAAATTTACTATTATATATATATATATATATATATATATATATATAAGATTTGTTGTGTTTATTAACAAATAAAATACGTAAAGAAATAAAAAAAATTACTTGAAAAATGTTATAAAAGAAGTAGAGAGATACTTATTAAAAGTGTCTTAGTTTTATTTATTTTAATTGAAATCAAAACTTAATTTAATCAAAAATAAAGACTTTTAATCCTTATTTCGGTTTAAAATTTATTTTAAATTTTAATTATATTAATTTTAATTAGGTTATAGTTTTATTTTAATTAAAATTAAAATTCACGTTCAACTAAGAATATGAATGGAGAAAAATACTATAAATTTTTAATTGGATTTAAAATTTATTTTAAATTTTAATTATATTAATTTTAATTGAGTGATAATACGTATTTCTAGGTACAATTTTAATTACATTATTTCTTAATTAAAATTAGGATTTAACTGAATTCATTAGCCGAAGAAGGTGAAAAGTCACTGTAAAAAAGGAAAAATCCATCGTACCTTTTTTACAATTTTATTCCTTGTTGTTCTATGATTTTATGTGAAAGTTGAATCAGACATAGTACATAAGATTATCATTGAAATCTTAATTTTGACAACCTTAAGTTGTACCTCTCTTTATCATTTTGTATTTATAAATTCTACAGTTTATACTATAATTTTTTGTATTTTAAATTATAATGCAAATATAATCTATAAAGTAAAAAATGTTACGTATTTTAAATTACACACAATTGTATTTTATATACAAAATTATATTCTAGATATATAATCTAGAATAAAAAATTATATTTTAATTCTTTAATCTAAAATATAAACTTTAAAAGATTATTTTAGTATTTTTTTTAAAAATGGAGGTATAGGAAGAGAAAAAAAGCATTAGGTCTTGTCCACTAGTTATTAGTTATAGATAATTTTTTATACTTGTCACAAATACTGATTTTTTATGTCACTTCCTTACTCTGCTACAAGATCTTTCTTTTCCAACTCTCAGACTATTTAAAAATTGGTTTTCAAACTATTACATTACGACTATTGCATTGCAGACAATAATCATATAAGAATATTTTATATTTATTTTTTTAATATTTTCATCTGGTGAATAACTCATAATTTATTGCCCTCTCCAGACACTTTTGATTCTACTGGATTTTTTATGGTTTTGGTGATTAAACATTAGTTTCAGAGTGTGGTTGGATAAAATTTCTTATAAACGTTTTAAAGAAGAACAATAAAATATATAAGTATTAAATAAAATTAAGATTTAAAAAAAAACTTAATATAAACTAAATTTTATAAATTGATTTTAATTTATAATTTTTTTATTATGTTTTTTCTCATTTATAAAAAGCTTATTTAATATAATTAGATAGGAAAAGATAGCATACATATACGGTAGTGTAAAAATGAATGAAAAAAATAAAAAAACGTGCTTCATTAGGCATATGTTTGATTTATTTAATTTTTAAAGATAAAAAATTAATAAGTACAAGCAACATAATATCAATTGAATCGTTCAAAAACAAAAATTAATAGTCCCGACAAAAAAAAGTTAAAAGTGTTCAAATATATGCTCTGAATATTTTTATACATGTTGCATTTTTTGTATTATGATGAGATTATAAAAGTAATGCAAATAATTAATAATAAATTATTTGAGTTTACACTAATAAACTAGACATTATAAATAGAATTATCTACTTATTTTTATGTGTAGGTAAAAGTAGACAAAATATAATAAAAAAAGTCTTATGATATACATCGTTTACTAATATTATAATAGAAAGATATTTTTGTTTAATAGTGTTATGTGTATGTTTAAAAAGTGGGTAATATTTAAAGAACAGTGAAAATAGAGTGGGGAATAAATTTTATATAATTTTTTTTATATAAAAGGATATATCGGATAACAACAATGTACTAAAAGCTATGTTTTTGAGTGGGTGCACATAGCATATGCCAACAATACAATTTTACTGACCCAATCAACATAAAGAAAAATTAGCCCGTAGCAAGCTGGCCCAATGTATTAATTTGGCCTGAATTGACAACCTGAAGACAAATTCTTCCTGCACCCTAATATCTTCTTCCTGCACCTTAATATAAAATTTTAATTCCACAATTGACCCTATCCGGTTTATACGGGTAAAAAAATAAGAACCGGATGACACCTTCATCCGGTTCACATTTCAAAAAAAATGACAACTGGATGAGTATGTCATCCGGTTGTCATTTCAAAATAAAATGACAACCGGATGGGGCTGTCATCCGGTTCTCATTTCCAAATAAAAATGAGAACCGGATGGAACCCATCCGGTTCTCATACATCAAATCGGAAAATTCTTCTGTTCGTCGTCGACAACATCTAAACCCCAAATCAACTACTCTAATCAGCAATATCACTTACTAATTGCTAATAAACACCAAAAATTACTTACTTATTGCTTGTTTTAAGGATTAATCAAAGATTTGAAAACAGATGAAGTTAAAA
>Ga0209489_103602_pt1 | contig 29908 bp, 11 predicted proteins | sample SiratrowhiteBW_FD_187527 | JGI IMG/M metagenome (GOLD analysis project Ga0209489, IMG submission 187527) | Root nodule microbial communities of legume samples collected from California, USA - Siratro white BW (SPAdes) (version 2) | ecosystem: Host-associated > Plants > Roots > Nodule | place...
AAATATATAAATAAATATATATATATATATATATATATATATATATATATATATATATATGAACCAAATTAATAATTGGGAAGAAAGATGTGGAATGTGGCAACGCTGAGGAGCACCAGATCCAATGTATCGGAAACTATTCCATTACTTAATAATTATTCCATTACTTAATAATAATAATAATAATAATAATATAATAATAATAAATGTTATATTTAGTAGGCAGAGAAAGGAGGAATAAGTTAGGTATTGGACTTTCTGGTGTAAAACAATTCTTATGGTTTATCTCTTTTTTAGTAAACAATAAATAATCATAACTTTCTCTAGATTGAATTGATAGATCCAGAAGATTATTGATTTTTGCATAAATTCTTTTAAATCATACTTTGGATTGTTCTTAATTTACTTACTGCATGTGTAGAAGTTGAATTTAATCCTTACACCATTCCATTCTTGAATTAATAAATATTTTTATAATATATTTATACTTTTAAAATGTCTAAGATCAATTTTGTTATTTCTAATAATATTTCTTCGCGATAACCTCTTTTTGGGCTACAACACAAACTGACAAGAATACATTTGTATTTGTGCAAATAAATTGTATTCGAACACATTTTTAATAATTCTTAATTATTATTTGAAATATATTTAAAATTACAAAATAATGAGCAAAAACTCACTGAACAAAAATAGTTCTAAATTTTTTTAAAATTTAAATAAACACCAATGAATAATAAAAATGTGCTCAAAATAGTGTTAGAAAATGAGTTGCAGGATATTCTCGATCTCAGTCCAAAACTGTGTTGAAGTTTTGCCAACGTGAGATTTGAGTGCATTTATCTTTTCACGTTAGATTAGAAGGAAAACGTAAAAGCTTATACCAAAACGTGAAATCAATGAAAAAAAACGTGTTCTGCACGAGTGAAATGGTTGGACGATCGAGACTATGGTGGGACAACAATACAGTTTCATTGGGGTTTTATCATACAAATTTTAGTGAATAAATAAGTGAAATCAATAATTTTAAAGTAGTGATTGATTTTTTTGCTTGTTTGTAAACACATGTGGTTGAGGAAAGTTTTGGAAAACGTATAGAACATATTTTGAGAATTTTGTTAAGTAATATCTCCTTTTGTATCTGATTTTTATTATAGCAAGAATGAGAGAAAAATTTAAAAAGCATTATTATTATCTTCAGCAAATTTATATAAACTTATTAAATTTTTGTTGATTTTTGGAACGTGTAGAAGCTGATTTAAAAGAAAAAGAGTATTTGTGTGAGGAAGACGGCAGAACCAACATGCAGAAATTAAATACCTGCACGATTACCTAGCTTAACAGAGTCGCTACTATAAGTAGCTTTAGAAGAAAAATTATTGCAGTCATTTGTTATCGACAACCTGAAAAACAAAAATTCTTGTTTGGAATATAACTTTGCTTTTAGATTGAAAATCTTTAGTTGAAGAAGGAGGAAACTTGTTCGTGTGATACAGATTATTGTTAGAAATCCAGGGACTTGAATAAATATTATTTACTTTAAAACTTAGTCCTTAACAGTTTTACATTTTTTTAAGAATACTGAAAAGTAAGAAAGAATAGTATGCATAAGGTATAATTCACCTCAAGTATAAGTGAGAATTTAGAAGCACCAACTAGAAGTCAATTTAAAGATATCCCAGCATTAGAAGACAGTACCACTAGTATGGGCTAAATCAACATCACTTAACTTTTTTTATTTATTTTGAAGATGTGACTCTCAAATAGTAGCAGTTGATAAAATACTTCATAATCATAATTAAGTGGATGAGTACTCCATCCAATATGAAACTAGTGGTTAACAGAGAAGCAAAAAGCTAGCTGCAAGCGCATGCATATGCACTATCAATATCAATTTCTCTCGTACTTTTCCAATTTCATCTCAATATATTCCTTTTGTTTTTATTTTCTTCCCTTTCAAACGTATTGTACATGTGCTGGATCTGTCTGTCACATATATAGTGGATGGTTGACATTTAAATTAAAGTCATTTTTTAAAGAGACATTTTTCTAAGAAAAAGAAAAATCAAATGCATGGTATTTGCTCCTTCGAGGCCAAATCCTAGAACAATTCCCACATGCATGGCTTCCTAAAGTCATTTCGTGGTTATATTCTTCACTGCTTCTTCTGCTGATTTCATCACTCTGCGTTGGCAATTTACTTTCTATTTCAAAATACATACTTTGTTCTATATTTTGACATCAGACTGATACTACGTACCATGCACCTAACTGCATCTATTTGGTGGATTCATGAACTTTACCCTTAAAAGTTTGACCAGTTTTTTTTTGTTTACATGGTTACTTATATACACCTCACTTGAAGGGTTTAGATATGGAGTATGAACTACATTTAAACTATATTTTATCCTCAATGTCGACCCTAGCTAGCCATGAAGCCTACTTTCTGACAACATAATTCTTAGTTTTGTTGTCTATGTTTGACCGTAATTGAAAACACGCTCAACTGATTGTAATAATAGTAGAAAGAGAATTCACAACTGCTAAGTGGAAAACATACCAAACTTACAATTGCTAGCACTCCTACTGCACCTGCAACGTCATATATCTGGTCCTTATCAGCTGTCTGGGAGAAGTTGAAGTTGAAGAGAACTTCTCCCTTCTAAAAATAATGCAATAAGAAAAAGTGATAAAATTAAGCTTGTCCAATAAAAGTTCAAATAATTTAGTTTCTTTAAGTTAAAAGGGTGACTGGTTTCGACTGATTTTAGACCTGTAAATTGATTAGTTAAAAGGTTTGAAAAATATGATTAACTCTATTCTGGGGTGGGTGAAATGTGCATATCAATTGTGAAATCTTTATGCATGACATAAATTATGTCTTATTTAACCAATGGTGTACTCCAATACGTGCTTTTGTATAAGATAAAACAGTCGTCACTGTTCACAAAATATGCTATGCACAAATGCATGTATGATAAGATACCCACGTACATGCAGTAATAACATGATGATGGTGACATGCAGTAATAACATGATGATGGTGACAAGATGCCACGAGTCTCACATGTTTTTACTTTCCAGATCATATCCTCGCTCGACCCAAGTTCGGTGCACACGAAAATTTTTCAAGTGAACTAGCGTTTTGGACAAAAACGTTCAAAAGCAATTCATTTTAACTGATGCTCACATAACTCTTTTTATATAGGGATGAGATTCACATGTAAGGAGTAATCACATCGAGAGAATATAGCACATTTTAGATTCCAATTATTATTCCAAATCCAAGATTGCTGATCTTCCAGTGAATCAATATCTTTTAAAGCAACTCTCATATTTTAATTAGAGTGATCATATAATTAATGATGCTCCCAAACTCATATACATTGAAGAAGGAAAGCCCATATAGTTTGAAAACTTAGCGGGAGAAAAAAAGAAGATGTGAATGGATAGAGAGGCAATATCACATGAAGGTTTTTGGAACAATCACTAAGAACAAAGACACAAAAGACTTAGACAAATGTGACTGGGAAGAGAGAGACCGTGAGATCTCACGTAGTGTCTATATGATGCATTTAAATCACAAATCATATGGGTTTGTTCCTTTTTCTTGCAGGCACTAAACTACCTCATGTCATTGTATTGTGGATATTTTTGTGTGCAACAATTTAGTATGTATATGTGTTCCCCTCCTAATCCCTTATGTACCTACTGAAGATAAATATGACAAGCTTTTTCTCTCTCTGAATGCACACATTTCAACAATCAATTTGTTTGATTATTATCTACTATCTTCTTTATTAGCAAGTGGCAATACAAAATGTATTATATGGATTAAATAAACCATCAAGTAGCAGACACATGCTTCTTTTTCCCATATTCTAATGTTCGAAATGGAAAAAAGAGATGGAACGCCATCATGATTCATATTTTCAACAATCATAATCAAATACAGATTTTACTCTCTTCAAATCACTCTTCAATTAATTCCCTCACGTTGGCTGTTATTATTTCATTTTCTTTACGTTCTCATTTTCTAGACACGTACCATAAATATTAATTTTTCCATATACAAATAGTATATTGTGAGAGTACATACAAGTAAATAGAGTTTTAACTCAAATAATTGTCGGTTTCCGTTCTTAAAATTTAGTATATTTTTTTCAAGTAATGTTTATCATCTACTAACCGTGACATGCGGCTTCATCCTAAAAGCATTCTTGTAGCCCACTGTTTCCAAGTTAACTTAGAATTGTATTGAGAAATATTATTTTGAAATATAGTTTATTGGTACAATAATTTAATTAAAAGCAATTTAAATTAGTTTAATTTGGTTAAGTTAACTGAAATTATAATACAATTTAGTTTATCTAAAGAAATATTTAATTTAATTATGTCCAACCGTTTCATAGTTAAGTTTTATAGTAATTAATTTCAATTCATGCATTTTATTTGTGGAGATTACAAAAGGTAGAAAAGGTATAAATGGAATTGAAAATAGGTGTAGATTTGAGTTGAGAATAAAGGGTGATTGGGAAAATGGGAATGAACAAGTCCTTGGTTTGAATGATTATATATGCTGGATTGGAATAAGCAAAATAACATCTGTATCCCACTCCCATAGGTGGAAATATACATCAGATATTGTTGTCAATGTACATTTATCCTTTCCAAGTATTCTGCTCAATCATCAAACTCTAACATAACCACATTTCTCTATTTTAGACCAAAAATTTAACCACATTTCTCTATTTTAGACAAAAATATATATAACCATGTTTCTCTATTTTAGACCAAAAATATAACCACGCTTCTACTCTGACATTTTGATAACTTCCCTTAGATTTAATCCAACTGCCTTAAATTACCATAACTATTCATACTAGAAAAAGAAAATGAAGCATAGTTCAAAAGTATTTACTAAGAATTCTTTTTTATTAGGTAAAATTAACTTATATATGAGTGAGTTGATTTATAGAAGACATTTCGTTTAATCTCTTTCCAAAAATAATGTTAACTTATCCATAAATTAATTTTAACTTATGAGTTTTTTTTTTAATTTGTAATTATTATTCTTTTATTTTCTTCTTCTGGAAGAAGAAATTTCTCCCAAAGACCTCACTCCTTTGTTTCAATGAATCTGACGGGCAAGAATTACATAAAAACAAACACGTTGCGGCTGTTTTTTTTTTTTTTTTTAACAACTATCTGCTGGAAATTGAAGTAAATTTTTTGACATTTTAGGACATTTTATTTTAATATGCTTTATAAATTAAAATTTATTTCTTTATAAACTACTGAAATATTAAACAAAGTTATAAATTTAAAATTTAAATTGATATATAGCCACCATGCCTTGAAAGCCATATACACTAGTTGATATATAAACAAATAAATGCAGACAGTATGAAATTCTTGTTTTAAAAATACCTCAAATAACATCAGTTTTAACCCAGATCTTGGTTTACATTCACCATTCCAGAATCGTTATTTTACTTTTGAAAGTAAAATTTATGCGAGTAAATGATGCAATAGTGGTAGTGGTAGGAAAATGGAGAATAAAAGTAATTAACCTATGTATTCATTTTAAGAAGATTAAACCGAAGTCCCAGTAAATACTTGCTAGAAGAGCAAATACAACGATTAGTTATTAAATCTTAAACATTTCTCTAAAAGTAATAATTAAGATTTTAATTTAGTATCTAATTATTTTAGCGATTAATTCTTTGAATTTTGAGATCATTAATTCAATTTCTAGAAGATTCTTTTATTAATTTGACAATAAAAAAATTTTAAAAAAAATCACAATTACCTTAATAATTTAATTTACACGTTTAAATTTAAAAGACCGAAATTAGAAAATTATAATATCCGACACACTAATATTTGAAGTTGGGCCAATAAAATGATCCCTTGTATGTGTGCAAAAGGTATGCTTTAATTTGGACAAATTCTTCCTCCACCCCCACACTCTCTTCCTGCACCCTCATATAAAATTTTAATTCCACAATTATTTTTGAAGAAATTACTCAAATACCCTTCTTTTTATTAAGTAACTTTGAAATTTTTGGTAGGACACCCGAATGAGATCATTCGGTTCTATTTTTTAAAATTTGAGAACCGAACAGTTTGACGTCCGGTTCATAAATTGTTAACCGGATGGACTGGATGGGGGTGTCATCCGGTTTGTAAGTTGTGAATCGGACGCCATCCCATCCGATTGTCATAAGGTAAAAAAATTGTAAACCGGATGGGTGGTGGGTGGACCTCATCCGGTTTGTAAATTTGTGAACCGGATAAGGGTGTCATCAGGTTCACATTTTTTCAATTTTTTTTTAGACTGCACTGTGACAGATTGGTGAGGAGCATTAATGTACTTGAAAGTACAAAAGAAATGAATAATCTCTTCTTTTGTTGTGTTTACTTCTCATCCGGGTGCCCTATCAGAAACTTTAAAATTACTTAATAAAAAAAGGGTATTTGAGTAATTTTAACAAAGGCAGTTGTGAAATTAAAATTTTGTATTGGGGTGCAGGAAAAAGGTATGAGGGTGGAGGAAGAATTTGTCTTTAATTTGTGAAATGATGTTTGATTAAAAAAAATGTGACAAAATGGCCTGTGAATTAAGCCTGGAAGCAACGGAAGTCCAGGCCCAGCTTGGTTCATACAGTTAGGGACACTTGACTAAGATCCCACACTTTGCAAGACTGAATAAATTTTTAACAAAATAAAGTTTGAAAGAATACTATCAATTTAACTAATTAAATAAAAGTCTCATGAATAAGTTTAATACGTGCATTATTGATATGCATTTTTATGTGTAATATTTACAATTATTATCATCATTGTAAATTATTTTTTAAAATTATAACTTCTAGAGTTTTACTTAAAATTAATTATTCATGAGACATAAAATAGCAGTGTATAAATAATTTATTAGATTATAAAAATTTATTATTAATTTTATAACTTAAAAGGTTAAAAATAAAATTAAAAAATATAATTTATATTAGACTAAATTGTATATAATGTTTTAACCGAATCCTAAACCCTATTTCCTACCTCCTAAAATGAAATATGAGTTTCATTGTTTCCAAAATTGTTTAGGTTAGTATAAACTCATGAAGATTCATACCCAAATTAACGTAGTTCAAAATAGTGTATTTCAGACATCTTCATATATCCATGATAAACTACCTGTTTGATAATCAAGAAACTTAGGAGATAAAACATTTTGACAAATACAAAGTCTTTGTCTTCAAGCAAAATAAAATAGACCTCCCACATAAACTTAATATTTAAGAATATATAAACATTATTAATGGAATTTCACATCATAAAATTAACTTAACTTAAAAGAGATAAAGGTATATAGTCACCTAATATCTCAAGAATTTCTTATAAATAACTTCTGGAGTCAATATTCTTAATACTTTTATTAAAATAAATTTTTTACTAAAATTAATTTAGTTAAAACATAAATGAATAAAAAATATATAAATATGTCTTAAATTTTACAATAAAACAAATTATATATTATCATATCTAGTTATTTAAATAATATCTCATAATCCAGTTTGTAAAAGCTGTCACATGATAATATATAGTCTAATTATACTTAAGTTGTCTCAATCATTCTTTATAAATAATAAACAAAATTTATGTAAAAAAATACATATAAAATCTCTTATGATTAATATTCTGACATTAGTTCACTGACTTTGACATCAGAATATCTTTTACAGAAACTCTTCACTCTTTGGACGAGAACGAAATCTTCTCACACAACAAACGAGAAAGCTACTTATATCTTAAACTTTAGAATAATAACTACTTCAAAAAGACTCCAAATATGAACGATTCTAATTATAAATTATAACTTTTAATCATCGAATGAATCCAACTCACACTCCATAATTTAAGTTCCAAATTTTGTAAATACAAGAAAAGGAAATATTTTGAATAACAACATTAGGAATTGGGATGCAGCCTTTTTGTAGTGCTAGTGTGTATACATCTATTCGGTTCTTTAATTCTTTAACTTTAAGAGTCAACTATGGTCCTGCTTGATATTGTATATCATGTAGAAAGATGAGACGATGCTAAAAGCTGTCAAAATCAAGTGAGCCTAATTTTTATACTCTCCAGTTTAGTGGTCAGTTATAACTGTGTGAAGTTGATCACAGAAGAATGAGTGCTTGGTCTAGTCGAAGCTAGGTGTAAAATTGCTAAGAAAAATAAGTTTTATCCATTTATAGAAGATAACCATCAAGGACGATAGCCAAGGGAACAATTTTATCTACAATGAATAAGAAAGAAAAGAAAGGTGAGATGGGAAAAGATATGAAATCTGGAACCAGATTCATCAGAAACCGATTCCCGTGTACCTTGTCCTCCTTCATTGAGTGGTTTAAAAGCAGAAACTTTTGACAACTCAGATTCACCTATGAGTGAGCTAAAATCCACTACTCCTCAACCTCATGCCATTTTATTTATATGTGAAGGACCACACCCTTTTGATGCTCAAGCTATCCCTTCCAAAACTTTCTTTCTTCTTGGCCATTTCTTATGGCCTCAACCACTTTCCCCAAACAAAGGCCTTGTGATTCGTGTTGGACCCCAAAACAGAACAAGGTATTTGAAAAGGCTCTTGCAAAGTATGACAAGGATACCCCTGAACGCTGGCACAATGTAGCCAGAGCAGTTGGTGGTAAAACCGTTGAGGATGTTAAGAGACACTATGAAATACTCTTGGAAGATCTCAGGCACATAGAGTGTGGTCATGTTCCCCTTCCCAATTACAAATCCACATCTTTGAACAACTCAGGTAAATCATCCTAGTCACTTGTTCCATTTTCACATTTACTTGTTCATCATTTTGTTTGATTATTTTTCATTTGCTTGCTCCAGGCTTCTCAAGTGTCTAAAGCTGAAAATAATCTGAAGCAATGGCCAAAGAGCATGTGTGTGTTTGTACTATGAAATGAACCTGTATATCTTCCTACACCTTTCTCTGCAGTTGTAATTTAGGCCATTTTAGAGAACTATGGTATTTCAGAGACAGTGTCAAGTCCCACTCCAGGAAAATTAAGGGAATAACAAAGCTAATTTTATAGAAGAATTTGTGTTTTTCTTAATTCTAAAACATTAACTAATTGGCTTTTAATCATAGAGTTGTAGCTTTAGAGAGAAAATTAATGCACTTGTTCGTTTCAAAGAAAATTATAGACTGGAAAATGATTGCAATAAGTGACCGGACAAAATATTAGTTATTTCATAAATAAAAATAATAAAAGAATATGTCAATTTTTTGGTTTTTTATATAACCTTTTTTCATCATGAGTGAAAAAAGAATAAAGAGAACTAGTACTTTCTAAAAATATTATTCTCCCATAATTTCAAAGATATACAGGTTAAAGAGCATTCGATTTGATATTATTTGATTAACTTAAGTAACTTAAATATTTTTAAAAATTTATCATTCTATGATAATATATGTATTTATAATTATTTATCAAAATATAAATATATTGGATAAAAATAGATCTCAATTTAAAAGGTTTTTTCGATCATAAAAAATTAAATGATAAATTTATAAATAATTTGCAATTATAGAGTTATTTTAATTTTATTTATTTATTACTTTTTAAAATAATATTTTTCTTGATTCTCGTGTCATAAAACAAATATATATTTATTTCTTTATTTTCTCATCATAATTTATTTCATTCTTCTTGTTTGTAAGAGAACACTGTTCATTTTCATGTTTGACTTTTTGTTATATCATCATTATAATACTTTAAATAGCAGTTGTAACTTTCGAATGTGCTGCAGCTAGATCGGATGGTAATAAATGCTATATATGGTGTTTTTTGAACTGGTGATAACATTCATGTATTTAATACTTTTTTTCTTATTATTTGGTGAAACAACTTGTAAATTACTCATTTTCTCCAACCCTTTCTCTTGTCTTTATAAAACTTATTAGGTCAGACTAACTTAATTCATTTGAGTTAAATGGAGATTTTAAATCAAAGATTCAAACCAGATCAACTCCCATTTTTGTGGGTCAAAATAAATTAAGTTGAATTAGTTAAACTGTTCCACCAGTATGATGAATACCCATTTCCAATTTACTTTGTGTATAAAGAGTTCATCTTTTATAATTTGTTTTTGTGAATAAAGAGTTCATCTTTTATAATTTGTTTGGAAGATGGTGAGATGAAAAGAAAAAGACAAAAAAAAAATGAGATTATTTGGATACAGAGAGAATGGATTTGAAAGGAAAATTTGGATTAAATACGATTGATCTGAAAAAAATATTTTTTTTTATTTTAATCATATATATTCATTATTTATTTTATTATAATTTGAAATAAAAAAATATAAATCATAGTTGAAATAAATTTTAAATTAAAATAAAATTTTAGTAAATAAAAATGTGATATTTCAAAACAAGAGTATATTTAAATAAATTAATTTAAAAAAGTCAAAAATTTAAATTAATTAATTTTATCTAAATTATTATTTTAATATTTTTTATTGTAATTATATGTTTTATTGTAATATAAAACATATCTAATAATAATATTAAATTAGTTATTTTATTTTATTTGTTATTTTAATATTTATTTTAATTATTTATTTTAATAATATAAAATGTATATTAATAGAATATTAAATTTTTTTATTTTATTATATCATAATTAAAAAATTATATTAATAAAATAATAATAATATTTATACTTGATATAATTTAAACTGCATGATGGATTATGCATAATCGTTTTAAATATTTCATTGTTATTTCCATTTATGAAAAAACTATTATGTACATCTTCCTTGGCAAATTTGTTTATTTATATCAGCTTTTTTTTGTTTTGTACTTCATTCTTCAAACTTTCAAACTACTATGTACATCTTCCTTGCCAAATTTGTTTAGAATAACGAAGAAATTATCTGCTTATATGGGTTTTTTTTGTTTTGTAATTCATTTTTCAAACTTTCACTTTAAATAATATATTTACAGTTTTCGTCCGATCCAAACAACCTGTTAACCTCCTACCTCACATTTGGGGACAGAACTAAAAAGAATACTATAATCTTGTTGGTAGGTACATACAGGAATCGAAGCTCCATTAAGTAACCGTGATTCATGAGTGTTGTTGGTATTCTTGTGGACTTAAAATTCATGGATTTGGGATTTTGATTGAATGTTCTTAGTCTGCAAAAGCTAAGAAAGAAAGGAAATTTCTTAATTGCGTGTAGAAGCTCTAATATAATATTGACACCCTTGGTGGTGGTTGAATGACCAATATGCATTGTAGAGGCTATTGCTTACACCAATAGCCACCTTCATATCTTTTAAAATTAAATATACTCCTACCATGGAATTAGATGCTAATCAATGTACCTTCCCTCACCAAATTATCCATTACTTATGCACCTTTATTTTAGATCCCATCTTAGACTATTCTAGGAGGGTTATCTTTTCATCACTTTTCTGCTAACTCTAAAACCATAATAACCTACATCATCCAAAATGTTAAACAAAATTTAGTCTTTTTGTTTTTAATTATATTTTTTTTTGTATTTTCTATTCTTTGTTTTTATTTAATAACTTTTGACTTTTACAGAAGCAGTAATAAGGATTTATGGGCATAATTGGAGAAAAAGAGGTGCTGCATGCATACTAGTGCGGTACCTTGGAACTGTATTGCTGTCTGATATAGATCTTGGTGATGAAAACAGGGAAAAAATAGACAGCAGAATAAAAAAAATCATAATCTATTCATTTCCTGCTTATTTCAAATGATGTATGAAACATTTATTTCATTACAGTTAAAATTATCGAAATAATAAAATAACAATTTTAATCCATTCTATTATTATCTTTGAAACACGCTACGCTCTTGGAAATAGAAAGGAGAGGTGTCTCCCTCTCCCTAACAAGGCTGAACTCAAACAATTGTAAGTGAGATGGGGCAAAAAATAATACTATTTTTTTAAGGGAAAAAAGAAGAATATTTTATTCAAGGGAAACATGCATAGCCAAAAACACTTCATGTGTCAGAACAGGAAATGAGCAGAAATAATAGCTAAGCTTGTGTGTACCCCATGACACAATCCTTTATTTGCCCCACTCAATTTTCAATCTGTATAAATGGTTTGTCATTAGTGTTTTAAATTTCCAATCTAAGCTGTGATTAAAAGAAGGGAAATAAGAAAATAAAGTGATAAAATATCTCTAATCTTGTTGGGCTCCTTATTTGGCCCCCCATTGTGAAGAAAAATCAGGTTGCCCAATCATAAAACTTTAATGGAGATTATTAAAGAAACAAATTATGCAACAAAAGTTGTGCACATCTCATCTCAGAAAACAAAGTCCATTAAACAAGTTGACTAAATCTCATTTATTGTTTGTTTAAGACTGTAAAACTCACTGATATAATGTTTAAGACTGAAATAATCACTAATCTATATATAGCAACTAGCCAAGAGTGATTTTTAATGTACACGCAATCATGTTTATACCTAAAATGAAATAAAAGACGCGGCGTGCAAGGAGCCTGGCCATGTGCCATTTTATTTATTTTACAAAGCGAGCATCTTGAAACAGTTAGGTTATGCTCTTTCTGTCCCCCTCGCTTTTCATATGCTTAATTGGTAGGTACAGTGCACTCAGTTTGAAGACTTGTTCTTCACAATTCCACATTTTAACGCACCACAAAAAGCTAATTTCTTGGGGCAGGAAAGTTCCAACAAATTTCTGACTAAATCCAAACAATTACACGAACTATCTACCTACAACAACATCCTTTGAAACCCAGCAACAAAAATGCACGCAAAACGACATTAACACTGATCTGAAGATTAAAAAAAATGATGTAATCATGATCAGAATACAGTCATGTCTAAAGCTCAACTAAGGAACCATGAAAACAGAATAATTTGATGAGAGGTAGTAGAACAGGAGACATATGATATGATGCAACTAATCTAAAATCAAAGGCAGAATATTTGAGATGAATAAGGAAGCTCTTAAAACTACACAATCTCAACTGGGTACTTATGAATGCAATCTTCCCAGGGACTATTGGGTGAGGGATTCCCATGTCTGAGAGCTTCCCAAACCGCACTGTTGCACTTAAACCCACTCCCAAACGCAATCTGCCACACTCTGTTTCCCTTTCTCATCCTTCCCTTAGCCTCCGTGTAAGCCAACTCGTACCAGATTGAACTCGACGAGGTGTTCCCGAACCTGTGCAGCGTCATCCTCGAAGCCTCCACGTGCAGAGGCAGAAGCTGCAGATTCTTCTCCAACTCATCAATCACAGCCCTCCCACCAGCGTGAATGCAGAAATGGTCAAACGCCAGCTTGAAATCAGGGATGTAAGGCTTCATTTTGCCATTGAAAAGCTTTTTCACAACGAGTGTGAGAAAGAAGAGAAGTTGCTCGCTTATAGGCAACACAAGGGGACCCAGAGTGGTTATGTTAGTCTTGAGAGCTCCACCAGCAATTGCCATGAGATCCTTCGACAAAGACACGCCGGTTTTTCCGACCTCGTCTTGTTCCTGGTACACGCACCGAAAGGCCTTGTCATCCGCCCCTTTGTGAGTCCTCACCACATGCAAGAGCTTGTATTTGGCTCGTCTCTTATCGGAGCTTTTGTTGGAGAGGAGAATGGCGGCCCCACCAACGCGGAAGAGGCAATTAGGTATCAACATGGCCTTGTTGTTCCCGAAGTACCAATTCTGAGTGATGTTCTCCATGCTGACGACGACGGCGTAGGTGTTGCGGTGGACCTGAAGCATGTCTTTGGCGAGATCGACGGCGATGACACCGGCGCTGCAGCCCATGCCGCCAAGGTTGAAGCTTTTGACATTGCCGCGGAGCTTGTACTTGTTGATGATCATGGCAGAGAGGGAGGGCGTGGGGTTGAAGAGGCTGCAATTGACGACGAGGATTCCAATGTCCTTGGGCTTGACGCGGGTGTTGGCGAAGAGGTTGTCGAGGGCGCCGAACATGACTTGCTCGGCCTCTTCCCTGGCGGCGGCCATAGAGGGGCGAGGCGGGATGGAGTGCATGGCCTCGGGGAGGTAGGTTTCCTCGCCGAGGCCGGAGCGGAGGAGAATCTTGCGCTGGAAATCGAGGGAGGCGGGGAGGAAGTCGCCGGTGAGGGTGGAGTGGTGGAGGAACTTTTGGAAGTGGACGGTGAGGTGGTCGGGGGGACGGTAGCAGGAGAAGTCGAGGAGGTAGATGGAGGTGGGGCGGGTCATGATGTAGAGGGTGGATCCCAAGGCGAGGATGGCGGATATTGCGATGACGCTGAGGAGGTTGTACTGGAGGTGGGCCCACAGCTCCTGAATGTCCTGCGCCTTCATCTGCGAGGCTTGGATGAGGATTACGGACATCAGAGGGAGCAGGCACAGGGTCACCAGGTGTGCCATCAGGTAGTGGTACCCCAGTTTCACATACTTCAGCTTCACGCTCTGTACGAAATCCGGCAACCTCCTTTTCGACTCATTCGAGGTTGAGCTCGACCCTGTCTCCCTATTCGTGTCCGAACTCATGTTGGGATCTGATCTGATCGCAAATCTGGTTCACGAGAAACAGAGAGAGAGAAGGAATGGGTGAAAGAAGTGAAGGGAGAAGGATATATATGTATTGAATGTGAAAGAGAGAATGGTGCGGTGAGGGTCAAAGGGAGAGAAGGGGCGAACCCTGGCTTCGATGTCACTCCTTTCACCCTCGCCCTCCTCACACTCTCTCTCTCTTCTTGACTTTCTGTCTGCAACAACTCTGTTGTTTTTGGGATTAATTAGGTGTTTCTGTTTCTGTCTTTTTCATCTCTTTCTTCTCTCTGGACATTTCTTCCTCCTCGACCACACCATCTACTTAAAGAAGGACTTATATTTTAGAGAGAAACTTGTATATAGAAATATTTACAACCACACAGAAACTGTTTTTAATAAATTAAAATTAGATTGTTTTCTTTCAATTCTGCATTTGAACAAATTTATCTATAAAATATTTTTTGTAAATTGAAATAAACTAAACTTGTAGTAAGTTGATTTTAATTTACGAGCTTTCCTTTTGTATAGCTTATGTTTATAGTTATAGTATTTTTTGTTGAAATGCATAATCAAAATGAATTTTGGTAAAATGTTTATATTATGATATATTTACGATGTTTGTTTTTCTTCTTAATTTTTTTCCTTTTTAAAAACTGGTTTGTACAATACTTCTACACTGTCCAACATTCAGATTCCAAGTTAAAATTAATTAAATTTAAAAGTTTTTCCAGAAAGTGTTCTGACGAGTGAATATGGAATAACGGGAAATTTTCTATTTTTTACTTGTTTTAGTTGTAATGTTTTGCTAGAAAACAAGAGGGAAATGGAGATTTTCTTACAAAAAATTATTTATAACAACAATATAAGAGAGTTAGGCATGAAAAAAAATTGCATGATATTACATTTTTGAAGAGATTACCATTAAATATATCAAATATTATTATTATTAGAAGATTATATTAATAAAATTATTTTATTTTTTTTAATCTAGAATAAATTTCGTCTCCAAGATAGATTCTTGAGCTCTAAAAACAATTTATAATGTTGATGTTCATCATTCTTTTAACAAATTTATAATGTGATTCCTAAGACTCCTGCTATAAGATATTAGTATGCTTTTAGTTAACAAAGTAGTTATTAGTTAAGTATTGGTTTCAATTCATTTAGGATTAAATTACTTTTGATTTGTTAATAGGTTCATTATTTTAAATTTTATTCATTGCTTTTTTTTAAACTCATGGTGAATGGTTTGCTATTTATAGATTAAATTTGTTATTTCATACACTTTTTATTTTATTTTATTTTTTCTGGCGTTTTAGTTTTGCTATAATATTTTGAGGATATTACAATTTATGGTTCAATCTATGGTGTCAAAGGATAACCATATAATTACTTTAGAAATTTGTTTCTTACTCTCTTTAATTTTATGATTCAATTGATTCTATTCTTAAAAAATTACTGATTAGTGTTGATTCTATTTTTGTTTTTAACTGTCATCTTAATTTAATAAATTCTTTGTAAAAAATATTTATCATACTTTCTGACCAGCATTTGTCCCAACTAGTGAGTGAGCCAAAAGGACTTTAAATAGGCTTATTCATTTCATATTTTGTCTCAAAATATTATGACCATTGATAGACTATCACTGATTATGACAGAAAAAGAGATTCTAACACAAAATCCTCCTTTCACTGGTTAGTCACGGAATATTATTACTCTGACAGAATAATCCGTCACTAAAATCGATTCTTCTAATAATGTTATAATATAAAATTAATTTATGTATAACTTACATAGTATTACTTTTAAAAGCTAAATAAAAAATTATATAAATTAACTTACGTATGAAAGTCAGTTTTAACTTAAAAAATATTTTATTTTATTTCTTTAATAGTGTTTATGCAAAAATTGATTCAAATATGTTTCTAAATTACTGAATAAGATAAGAATAAAATGTACTCAATTGGAATTTTAACATGCAATGAAATGTAAAACTCTAAGAAATGTAAATTGCTTAAATTTAAATAAAAAAAATGCACCTTGAAAATAAGTGGTTGAAAATGTAAATGATAAAAGGATAAATATCAAATGAAAACATAAATCACTGTATTTGTAAAGAAAATAAATGTAATAGTAAAATGGTTGAAAATAAAAATAAAAATGGGTGTATTATTAGAGTGTAATAAAGTGCTAGTAGTAAGCGGTTAAGAATAGTTACTTGCTATATTGATATAGCAGAATTTATACAGTGAGACTCAATCTCTTCTACATTATAATAAAATGAATAGATAAATAAAATAATATTAATTAGGTAACCTGAAGTCAAAATCAATGTCTTTTACATAACATTTAAAAATAAATAGTGAAAAAAAAAATAAAGAATGACAAGAATATGAAATAAAGTATTAATGAAAGGGAGGATAAGAATACAGTATGTTACTTTTATACTCTTAAAAGTGTATTTGATTCCAGTGTCTCAATTGTCTATTTTTAAGAATATGGATAAAGAGGATAATTCTGTTGCATAAAGTTTGACTAGAAATGGAATTCAGTTCCTTGTTCCTCTTACAAAAATAAGAGTTACTTTCACTATATTTTATTTTATTTTTTTTGTCATCTGTTATTTTGTTTTTTGTTTTAAATTTTTCCGATATAATTGTAATATAATCATGTAAAATATTTTGTGCTGACATATAATATTTACAGTATGTTTTCTATTTTATATTATAATTCTATGTTTTATTTTGTTAAGTTTTTTTCTTTAAATTTAAGATACAAAGATTAATGTAAATTGAATTATTTTAAGTATTTTTAGACCTTCGAATATTTGAATTGTAAACTGTAATAGTTGTGTTATGTTGTTTAGAATAAATTAAATGAGTGTAAAGTATTTTAAAAGAAAAAATATCGCCAATCAGTCTGCTTATAAAGAAAATTTATATGCTTTGAACAAGTAGGACACTCTAATGTTTTTGCTTTTTCAAATACCTTACTAGTTTAAAGATAAGTGGATTGACTATTTAGGTGTAGGATAGTTTAGATTGGTTTCTAAAATCATTAATTTATTATGAAAGAACTTAAATAAATCTATTTTTTATTGTTTTATATTGTCTATTTTCTTATATTACAGTTTTTAATTCTTTTACTTTATTATTATTATTAATTTTTCTTACAAATAAGTAAGTTTTAAACATTGATTAATTATATTTATTATTAGATTTATTGAAAAGATAAATTTTTTCGTGATTTTTATATTAAAGTGTCAATACTAAATAGCTAGTGAACGAACTATAATCAAAAAGTTAAAAAAGTTAAAAATATGATAAAAGGAAAAAAAAAAAAAAAAAAAGAAGAGAGAGAAACTGGTGTTTGGTGTTGGACCTTGCAGTTAAGCTACAACTATGAATTGAAGGTTCTAATTGAGTTAGCATGGAAGGAGAACTACCATATCAGTCTCTCAAAAAAAGACTCCCTAATGTTTAACATATACTCTACAGTCTGGAGACATCCAGAACATTAAATGATGTTGCTACTCTTTTTGGCCTTGGAGACATGCAACTATTGCAATTGGAGGGAGTGGTATCCGATGATTCTCACTCCTTCATCGATACTAACAATGTTGTCTATTATGAAATCGTGTTTTTAATTTTAATTTTCTATACACATGGGACCTTTTTCCTGATTGGTTTACATGATTTTGTACATAGCATTTCTGCACATCAATGCATTGTTTTGAACTGTTTCATACCTTATGTAATATAAGAGAATTGAAACACAGATACATGGGGTTGCAAGATATACAGGAATTCTCTTTAAAGAAAATACCCATATAAAGTGTATATAGATTAAAGCACCCATTTGTATCTTTTATATATTTATTTTTATAGGAGAATTAAAGAAATATTTTACATTAGTATATTTATGATTAAGATGATTTTAATTGAAAAAGTATTCATCAAGGGTATATTTGTATATTTTGTATTGATAGTATAATAAAAAATATTTAAGAATAAATTTGTAAATTTAATAGTATGAAAATTTTGAATAATTAACCATTATTAACATTTCTATCGTTCCCTTCATTTAGAGTAGTTTTAAAATTAAATTGACCTTTCTTAAAATCCTCATGTTATATAGCTTAAATTAATTCAACTAACCTTCTGATATTAAAATTGTGATTTAAGACTTACAAAAATTATATATATTTTTCCTACATCCATTTTATCCTCCCTTGGACCCCTCCTTATCAAAGGTCCATATCATAAGTTATACATAAATAATAATACAACAAAAATAATATTAATAATAATAATAATAAATAATATTAATTAAAATAATTGAAAATAATAATTTTTTCATCTCTATTTATACTACACTTTCAACCAATTAACATTCTTCAAAAATATAATTGAATTAATTAAAATAAATAAATTTCTTATCATTTAAGTTATTGTTCCAAAATAAATAGTCAAAGTTAAAATAATTTGGAGAGATTTCAGTATTCGTGAATTATTATATTCTTAAGCCAGATTAAGAGAAAAGATTTTATGATCTATTTCAGAAATTTAAATAATATATTTTTAAAAAAAATAACCAATATACCATTCTATTATAAAGGGATCTATAGAAGGAGAATTTTGTGAAGAAAATGTTATAAGTAAGATAAATATTTAAAAAATAATAATTTAAAAAAAATCTTTATCTTTTTCTTACTGAGCAATCTCTTATTTACTTAATTATTTTTCTGTTTTAATTTTTTTTATAGACAAATGGATTCTGATGTAGGGTGGGACGATTGATTGATTTGAAAATGGATAATTGAGATAATAAACAATGATGATTTTATGATAATGGTAAACTTTCCCAACCTTTTGACCAAAGTATGACATTCACACGTGAAAATGGCAGAGACTCAATGATTGCCATTAGTTATGTCCCCACCGCACAAAGTTCATGATTTGATTCCACACAATTTTTTTCTTAATATCTTATTCTTTATTATTTGTCCCAAAATTTAGTGACTTTCATTTAACTTTAGTATTTTTTTTTTAAAATCTATCTTTTACTTGACATTTTCTTCATTTTACCGTTTGTTAATTAAAAAATAAGATAAAAATATGATAAATTAAATATTAATTACATAATGATATAATAAAAATATATAAGATTTATTCAAAATTAACTACTTTTTTGGATGTTTATATTATTTAGGATAGAAATCGTTACGTTACCACTATTTAGATAAAAACTATTTCTTTATTGATTTATTTATTTTATATATAATTTTATTTATGAAATAAAAATATTTATTCATTTATTTTATATTTAATTTTGTTGATAATGGAAGATGTCCTCCTATTTAAGATGTTGGAGAAAATTATGATTAAATGTGATTTAATATACATAGTCAAGTTTTATAGTATTAGTATCTCTTATGTCAAATTCTTCAACTTTAATTTTATTATATAAGTTTATTATACAAGGTGAATCTTTGCTCATTTTATATTTTTTTTCTTATAAATATTTTTCTTATAAATATCCTTCCAACGACAATAAAAATAATAATATTAGTATAACATTTTCTTATTTCAAAAACAATAATCTTTTTCTATATAACAAGTAATATTTGTTATTTCAATTTCATGATTTTCAATCTCATTCACAAAGTTAAGTCATGGTATTATGAGTAAAAAAATTGATATTTTATAATAAGATATAACGAATTAAAAAGAAATTATTATAAACAAAAACATGGTAAGTATTTCATAAATAAAAAAAATATATATATCGGTTAAGATATAATCAAGATAATAAAACTCATTTTGCATATGTTGTTGGATATAATCGATATGAAAAATAATTTAAGAAAATTTCGGTAAAAAACTTTTTAAATCGATTGTTAATCTGCTGATGTAATCAAATGACTTTCTATATTGGTTGTAAATTCCAACCAATGTGTAAAAGTGACGCTACATACTCTAATTAAAAAACACATTTTGGTACAGACTTATTATTTCGGTTATTTATACAACTGATATAATAAATATCTCATTACATTGCTTATTTTAGCAACCAATGTAATAGATGTATTTTTTAACTTCATATTTTCACTGCTTTTGCTATTCATTTTTCACTTGTGTTGTTGAGTATCTACTTGTGTTGAGTCTCTCTTGTGTTTTCGCCCATGTTTGGACCACATTTGTTTCCATCCGAATTTGGTTCCTTCATTGGTAGGCTTTGTTTACTTTGTTTTGTTTCGCATTTTCAACTGTGGTTTGTTTAACTTGTTTTTACGTTGATGTCGCGGATTACTAAGGGTGTCATAACAATGACCTTACTTGATACGTGAGTTATCTCAACCATGAACAGTGAATGTCACTTTCTACTTCTCTTTGTAATAGGTCAGTGAATTTGTACAATTCACTAAAAAATAGTTAAAAAAAATTAATCCAATTTTTTGAATAATAACTTTTATTATTGTATATTTGATAATATAGTTGTTAAGTTACATATATTTATCATAGATTTTGAGTTGTCAAATTTAGAATGAAAAAACTTTAAATAATTATAACTTTTGATATAGAGTTCGGATTGAAACATGTTAAGAATGAAAATTGTTTAAAATGAGATAAGGATTGTGATGACGAACGTCAAAGGGGTTTAGGATTCTCCATTTTCCAAAATTTTATTATTTTTATTTTTTATTTTTTTTTAGGGATTTGAGGTACACTTATTTCACACATCTATACTTATTATAAAATTCTAAAAAAATGTATTTTGTATTTTCTTATATTAATTGTAGATCCTTTAAACCATTACATCTAAAAATTAAAAAGAATACATATTACATTTCTTTCAACTTAGAAACAATATAATATATATCAATTTTTATTTTTTTAAATGTTCTTTTATATCGGTTGTATTATAACCGATGTAATATTAATACATTTTATATTGATTATTCAACTGATGTAAAAAGTTATAGACTTTATACATTATTTAATTGTCTACATCAACATCGATACACAATTCATATAAAAATTCTTTAAAATCTCATATAAATTTTTTTCTACGAGTATATTAGCATCACTCATAATGTGTTTGTTTCCCAATCCCCAAAGTTGATTAAAGTTTAGGTTATAAAATTTTTTGTCAAGTTTGGGAGATACTACAAAAAGATTTTTGTTTAAGTTTAAGAAAGTTGTGTTTAAGAGAAACTATTCACCTTTGACTTGGTATGTGATGAAGTATTTAAATTTAATCTTTAATAGAAGGTTACTTTGAATGAGTTTATAATATTTAATACCTTTGTATTGAGGTAATCCTATAATACATATAATCTAGATTTGAGCGACTTGGAGGAAAAGACAGTTTTAAATGCGCACTTGATTTTAATTAATGTGACATTGTCTTCAATTCACTTGTTTGTGATTGACAGGTTCAAAGTTGAGGGAAATGATAAGGAAAGAAACCAAGATTTTCAGGAAACAAACTATTATAAAGCAATATGGGTAAGGATGTTGTATTATTTGAGAAATAAGAGATTCTAGGAAAATTATCTACACATCTCTCTTCCTTATCTCCTCCTCGTCATGTTGTTAGTGGTTAATATGGAATTTAATCTATATTTTATTAGTCACGTAATTTAATTTGTCTTTCAATTGAAAAATTAGTAAAATACATATCTTTTGAACTTCTATGATATAATTAGAAAAAAAATAATCATAACATTTTCAAAAGTGTCAAAGCTGACTTGTAAAAAGTGTAAGTCATATTTTTTATTATTTATCGTTTAAAATTTATCTTATTAATATTTTCACTATTTTATACTATTTTTTCATTGATAATATATAAGTTATTCACATTATTTCAAAATAATTATTACTTATCACTTAAATATTGGTATTTAAATTTTCATTTAGACTAAATTATAATCTAAATTTTGTTGCCTTATTTATTAAAATTAGTTTAGAAATTTGTTTTTAAAATGTTAAAATTAATTTTTTATTTTATAGAACTGTTCCCGTTGATTTTCATCATCAGTTTAACATTAACGTGGTTAATATTTTTAATAACAATTAAAATCCACCTGAGAAATAATATTTTCTGCAAGAATCATGTCTCTAAACCTGAGCATTAGTCTCTTGCAGATCACAGGGGTTTTGATCTTCCCCGAGAAATGTAAAGAAAAGCTCCGAACAAGTTAAAATCGTTAGAAAAATAATGAAACACGAACGGTGATTATTGTTGTCTTACCAAAGTCATTGTAGTATTGTTACGAGAACATTTTCAGTGAAATTTTTTATCAGAATTGATTCAAATTAAAGTATTATTTTAATGTAGATTATATAAGTTATTTAAAAGTGAAAAGTATTTATAAATAAAAAATATTAAATTTATAAGTAATATCTTAACTTAAAGGATATGTGTGAGCAGAGTAACTCTCAAGTTAGTTGATAAACTAGATTAAAAGTGTTTGCTAAATTAACTAATAAACATAAAATGACCCATATAAATTTTATTATATAAATAAAATTTTATTTTTTAATAATTGAATTTTATTAAATTTTTAATATTTATTTTTAAAAAGATATATAAGTAATAAAACTATAAATAAAAGTAGTATAAATTATGATAATAATAATAATAAAGTAATAGTAATAATAATTTTTAAAATAAAAATAATATTCTCTATATTATTAAATACCATAATATTATTAACAGATAAATCTATTACTAAATTATCGATAGATTTACTCATCAATAATATTAATTTTTTTTAGTAATTGTTAGTTGTTAAAAATCAATTTTTTTAGTGATTATTAGTTGTTAAAATTCATGCTTACATTAGTATTTTAATTGATAATCCTAATTCTAGCTTATGGTTTTTGGAGTTAAAAAGTAAAAGTATTTTATAAAAGTAGCTAATAAACTAGTTGTTAAATGTAAAATGACATAAAAAAATATAAGTTAATAGTTTTATTATATAATTATTTTTTGATGTTGTTATGAGATTGTAATTTCAAATTTTTTTTAAAATGATTTTTCATTAAATTTTTAGTACTTCTATTTATATTTTAGGTTTGATAATTTTTTTTATTTGAACAAGTCATTTCATATAGATAAATCGATCTAATAAGTACCAATTAAACTTATTTTTTATTTATTTTTAGATATTTTTTATTTTTCAATTGAAATTACTTTGTATCAGATTTATTTTTGTTTGACTTTTTATTGTGTAATTTTCACATATCATCATATAAAAAAATATTAATTAATTAAACTTGTAGTGATAAATATATTTTTATTTTGAATTACAATGAAAAAGCAAACCAGAAAATTTTAAAAATAATATAATAAATATTTGTAACTGAAATAAATAATAAATAGAAAAAATCAAGAATAATAACGTAATCGATAATAATTAAAAAACTAAATACATCACACAATACAAGCTAATAAATTCTAAACAAATTTATAAGTTACTCAAATAAAATAATAGTTAATAGTGAAATAAGTTAATAATTAATTTATTAGCTTACCAAACACATTCAAAATATTTATATTGAAATAATGATTTTTCTACAAATAACAATTATGTTTGAGTTGTACTACTTGAACCATTTTTAAGAAGCAAATGATTTTTAATATATCATTGATTTTTATCCATCTCTATAAGAATTGCTTGTAATAATAAAATATTAAACTGCAAAAAAGTCGTATATTAATTATAATAAAGATACTTAATATATTAATACCTCATAATAGTTAAAGGTAATTTTGTACATGACTTTCTCGTACTTCTCCATCGAGTCACTTCGCGGAGCACGTATGGAGGATCTACGCAAGCTTTCTATCTCGAACTCGTCACCTTCTTGGAAATCGTACCCTCTACTGTAGTCATTTTATTACTACTTTTATGACTATATAATAAAAAATTTCTAATTCCACGTAATAAATATGTATACATATAGTTAAAATGTGTTCACTAAATTAAAATATGATTTTAACGCGAAATATATTTATATTTTTTTATAAATTTCAGTTATTGTCACTGAAAACATTTATGAATACACATTTAATTTCATTTATGGAAACACCATTTCAATTATATCAATAGAATACATACCCATTATTATAAATGGTAAAATAATTAAGTTCGAAAGTTCAATTTCACATTTATTTTTCTTAATTTTCAACTCTTAGAAATCACACATGGTTTGCAAAGTGATTAAGAAATAAAAAATATTAAACTTTAAGAACAAGTACACAAATTCTAAGAATGGAAAAATCGAAAGCTTTAAGAAATAAAACAGAAAAGACACAAATTATAAAAAGACCTAAGATCATAATTTATGACTATTCATCTTTTTTTTTTTTTGGATTGTTTGAAATCAGTACACAGATTGATTGAGAGGTCAAAAACGATAACCACAGTACAGTAACACTGAAACAATAACAAGAGCTCAAACCATAAAGGATATTCCAAACCTAAAATTACCACAATATTTGAAGGGGGAGGAGGATACAACACACCCTCCCCCTTTTTTCACCCACTAAACCCTACATCCAAACAACCCTAATTCCTCCAGCTTCCACCGTCCGAAGCACCACCTCCTCTTGAGTAGCGGGACCCACCATCGCCATATCCACGGTCTCTTCCACCTCCATAACCACCACCTCCGTATCCACCACCACCATAACCTCCACCACCACCACCATTACGGTTATAACCACCTTCACGTCGACCGCCTCCACCGTAACCACCTCCACCACCACTTCGGCCATATCCTCCTCCACCGCCACCGCCGCCATATCCTCCACCACCACCGCCTCCATAACCACCGCCGCCGCCACCTCTCCCACGGGACTGAGCCTCGTTGACGGTGATGTTACGGCCGTCGAGGTTCTGGCCGTTCATACCTTCGATAGCGTCTCTCATCGCCTGCTCCGTGGCGAAGGTCACAAATCCAAACCCTCTCGATCTTCCAGTTTCGCGGTCGTTGATGACCTGAACACAAAAAATCAAAGAATCGCGTCAGATCGGGTTCGGAACCCTGAAATTCAGGGAAAATGAAAAAAAAAAATATTAGAACCGATCGATCTTCGCCTTTGAATCAAAGATGAAGATGAACGTACCGATTGGTGTGAGTAATTAAAGAATCATTATAGTAACACAAGTATCATAGATCAAGTAACGCAAAACAGATGAGAGAGCACAGATCAGAAGAGATCGAGAGAATCCAAATCCGAATGGTGTCAGATCCGATCCCTGCGACTAACGGACCTTCGATTCGATGATCTGGCCATACTTTGAGAAGGCTTTGTCAAGAGCTTCGGTGTCAGTGGCCCAAGCAAGCCCACCAACGAAGCATCGGAACTCAACTTCTGCAGAAGCCATTGACAACACTCACAAACCCTAACTCACACAAACGGAAAGAACCAACAAGATTAGCACGAAGAAAAATGCCTTGCCCTCATCTCTTCTTATATAGCGTCCAATCTTTTAACTAGGGTTAACCTCCACCACGCGTCGCTCAACCAGGGTTAATTAATTTAGGAGTACTCTCAACTCCAGTCCTCTGGTCAATCCTTGTTGATTTTATTTTATTTTATTTTTAATAAAACGGATCTCCACTTGCTTATTATTCATTTAATACAATAATACTAAATAAGATACTTATAGAAAAATATTAAATCAGATAACGCCTAACTGGCTACTGATGTTAATCCATCTAAATAAATTAATTAAATTTAAATAAAATAAAACAATCAAATCAATTATTATAAAGTAGGGGAATCAAGTTAAGATCTGTTAGAGATTACTACTTCAAAATATGAAAGATTTGTTCAGTGACTTGATCTGTCTCCATAAAGTTTTTTCTAAACCTCTGACTATATGTTTAAAACAAATAATTATATAGTAATAAAGGCTAATAATAATAATTAATGAATTAATAAAAGGGTGTAATTATTTTGGAACAATGTGTTATGATATGATTGAAGTTGAAAGTAGACAAAAAGGGAGGCGCAGATATTTGGATGGGTTCCTAAATATCTTAGTGTTGTTCAGAGGAAATATCTTATATGCAAAATTACAGTAGTGCCCCTATCTGGCTAGGAAATACCATACCTACACTCATTTCTATTGGTGGCCTCTGATCCGTTTTGGTTTACTTTACTCAATCTCCTAATGTCATATTATATTACCAAATCTATAAGATACGCCTTCTATTTTGTTTTAGGGGTTAACTTTTAAATAATTATTAAGATATTCGTATTTTTAAATTTATATATTTGCTCTTAATTTGATATAAAATTAAAGCATTAATTCCATTATTTAATTAATTTATCATATAAAATATTAAAAAGATAAATTAAAAAAATGCTTTTAATATAATAATAATAATAATAATATAAACATGATAACAAACTCACAATATTTATATTTTATATATAGGGAAGGCAAATACTATTAAAATAAGACCAACACATATCGATTTAATAGAAATTAAATTATATTTGTTGTGATAAAATACATTTTCAAATATCTTCAACTAGGTCTCATTGAAGTTAGTAATTAATTTGTTTATTGTAAAATTATGCTTTTGCATATGTGTTTAAATAAAATTGAGATGAACAACTTAAACCTATATTATAGAAAATATAATTACAATTATATGTGTATTTATTTTTGTGTGTTTATTTTTCACACTCATATCAAGAAAGATTGTGTATGTATATATTATAAGCATGATTTTTCACAAATATCATGTGGTAAATAATATCACGAAAAGTTTGGCAAAAAAAATTCTGGAGAAAATTAATGTCTAATATCACATTGTTCAAGTCTTTTAAAATATTTTATAAGACAATCATTTCATCTCATACCTAATTGTCTTATAAGATAAATAATATACAAATTTTAAGTTGGTTTTGAGTTGGAATATTCATGGCACAAATAATATAAAGATTATAAAAAGTTTAAAGAATCAACATAATTGTATATCATCATCATTTTATTCCTTTTGAAATTCTTTTTCTACAATTATAATTTCATCTTGACATTTTTAAAAGTGAGATCCACAGGATTATAGAAGTATAAAGTAATGTAGAGGAATTCAGATTGTAGTTGATTTGATAAGATTTTCAAATTAAAAAATACATCATCTTTCACAAAATAATATCTATCAAAATCTCTAAAAATATTAGCAAGAGGATTTGTACTATAGTTTATGTTAATTTAAATTTTCTATTAGAATGGTTTTCATTCCAGTATCTCATATCTTTGGCTCATATTAGCATATTTTTGAAGAGATAGTTAAACTTTTATAGGTACGTAGATGTCAATTTTATTATAAGAGGATTGTTAAATTCTTATGTAAGATCAATTCCTACATCTTGATGATTTTGAAGACAAAAAACTGTAAGTTTTTTTAGTATCAATATCACTTTTTTTCAATTGAAATATGTGAAAACATGAAAAGAAACACAAGAAATGAGAGTTGGATTGTGTTTTAAAACTTTTTTTTTATATTTTTTAATATCTAATTTAAGATATATTTAGACAATAATTTTATATATTAAGTAGTGGTTGTGTCTACTGCAATATATTAGACAATGATATTTTAACTAATTTACTTATTTATAAGAAAAATAAGTATACGTAATGTTATGATAACTATCTTCATTTGTATAGATAATGATAACATGAAAAGTAAAGATATAAAGAAAGAGAAAATATACAGTGAATTTTTTTATATATTTGTTCATCTAACTACATAGACTACGTATAGTTCTCATTAAACAATTTCTTTAGTTTTATTTCACTAAGCAGTTGTTGTTCTGAAGTACAAAGTGAGTATTATTTGGATTCATATACACTCTTGGTTAATCCCTTAAATATTATTGACACAAGTCACTTTTGACTTAACTAAGTATTATTTAGGCTTGTTGTTACTCTTGACCCCTGAATAAGATTTTTTTCATTAATGGGCTTCAGTTCTTTTATGTATGCTTTTTTAGTCAAATGAGTAGACTGAAATGCATTAAATGCATTTTGTATAACATTAAATATTTTCTTTAATCTTTACCCAATATTTTCAATAAATAGATTAGGTTATCTTTTATTGTGCAATGTACCATGACTTATCTCCCTACTTGTGCACAATAATACAATAAATATCCTCTCCAAAGTTGTTAATGTTTTTGTTAGGAAATAGAGAAAAAATAGTTTTAGCTGGAGATTCAAATTGACAAAGACTTTAGCTTATACTTTAAATGGATCTATGACAGATATTCTTTATAACATAGAATAAGCACATAAATATTTACTAAAGACTGACCTAAATTATACATGTATTATCTTATGTTTTATGCACATTTTTGATATAATATGCGCCTTATCAAATTTAAGAAAAAATATCACAGTAATATATCGTTTATATAATAAAACACAAACAATATACTCATGATTTACATGATCTAGTGTCTGATTAAGTGTTAAAAATAGTTAATTATAAAATATAATAATATTTTCTTATATTACTATGTTTTACAATTAATTATTTTTAATATTTAATCAAAATTATAAGATAATCAACTTTTACCTTATATTTAAATAACATAAAACTAAATATTTTGACTCTATGGTAACAATTAAAATATAATTGTTTTTCTTAAAAATATTAATTTATGCTAACAATAGAATAAAATAATATTAAAATTTAAAATTTATAAAGTTTCAAATGTAATGTCACACCATATAATCACAAAATATAAGTTAAGATTTTATTGGGTAAATATCAATAGAAATATCATTTTATACTATTTTTTTTTTCATAATGTCTCGTTGTTTATTTATTGTGGTATAAACATTAAATGTTATAAATCACAAACATTATAAATTTTATTATTCTGGTCATCCCCTTATATCATTTATTTTTATTCTATTTTAGCACCTAAACAGTAATTTCGATTTGTTTCTTATCAAAACAAGATTTGCAACAAGAAAAAAAATTATATTCAGCAATGTAGAAATAGAGAGAGAGAGAGAGGGAGAAACCTCCACTTAGTTGATTAAATAAAACGTGTAGAAAGAGAATTAATTTATATAAAAATATACATTGTAGTGCGTGACAAAAAAAATTATGATCATGTTATGTTATTAATAAATTATTTTTTGCAAAGCAATTGTTTTCAATATATTACGGAAACTAGTTTCACATTCTGAAGAAAAAAAAGTTTGAAAACTAGTTTCCAAAGTAAAAAAAAAAAAAAAAAAAAATTATAAAAAATATAAAAAATAAAAAAAAAAAAAAAAATAAAAAAA
>Ga0209489_103605_pt1 | contig 29880 bp, 20 predicted proteins | sample SiratrowhiteBW_FD_187527 | JGI IMG/M metagenome (GOLD analysis project Ga0209489, IMG submission 187527) | Root nodule microbial communities of legume samples collected from California, USA - Siratro white BW (SPAdes) (version 2) | ecosystem: Host-associated > Plants > Roots > Nodule | place...
TAGCAATCACAAGTGAATAAAATTCTTCCTGTTGCACGTGGATTAGGGAAACCGAACCACGTTAAATCTTGTGTGTTGCCCGTGTTCCGTTCTTTCTTCTATTCCTTGCAGATTATTTGTGTGTGTTGTTTGTTTAAGACTCATCAGAAAGAATATCTAAGTTCATTCTTCAAAGCATTTTGCATCATCATTGCATTAAATCTCATATGAATTCATTCCTAATGACATTTCAAAAGAAATGAGTTTGAGGACAAGTAGAGCAAACCATGAACCATCAGCTAACTGTACGCTTTCGATGTAGCTTGCTGCCTTAGCAATACAAGTTTCTATTTCCTTCCTTCTATGCGTTGGATATCGTTGTGTGAATAAGGCAAGACCTTGAATTGCTGATGATGTGCATTCTACACACCTATAACAAAATCATGAACTCGCCTATTTGACACAATTCTAAAAAAATCATATTCCAACTCTATAAATTATAAGGAAGCATGTTAAAACATACTGATAATCGATCATGATATCTTCAAATGTTTCAGCTGGATTCATTTTCTGTGACAACAATCAACAGGATCATTAAAAAATTGGTCTAGATATACCTTTTCATTTAAGAGAAAGTATAATAGTTTTACCTCCAACCATGCAGAAGATCTCGTGAGCTCATAGGATGCAAATCCTCCATTTCTATTCTGTGATATTGAGTAAGAAAATTCATTAACCAGTGACCCTGAAGTTTTTAATTTGATATTACAAATTGTGTTTGTAGTTGCGAGCGGGGTCACTTTTAACTGTATATTGATACCTTAAATTATATCTACATTGAATGCAGTCTAGGGTAAAAAATAAGTTTTAGCCACATCTAAACTTTTTGAAGTTCAATTTAGTCCTTTTTTTCTACCATTCTAAAGTTCCCTTATCCTATAAATCTTTCACTAAATCCAAGTCAAGAAAGAGAAAGAATGAAAAAAGAAATGTGTGGGTTCTTTGTTGCGATTTTACATACCGATTTTTCCATAATTTTTAGTACGTCAGATACTATACATATTGGCTATAATTCGTACGTACCTGTAGGGATAATGTTAAATTAACAGCATCGTATAGTTGTTCTATTTCCACTGCTTTTCCCACTGTCTCAAATGGCAAATTTGATAACAGAAGAGCTGTCTGAAAAAAAAAAAAAGACATGTACAAATGTTAAACAAACGACTTAAGAAACTAATAGCTTGATTAAATATAATTGAGAAGTTCTACCATCATCCAATTAATTTTATGACAACATACATACAAATCATCGTGGGTATATTTCAAATGAAAACTTACTCACGAGTCTAAGAACTTTCACTTCCTAAGAAGCTTCAATCAAAATACCACCAACATGTGAAGAACTTGGATTCCCATTGTCAAATTCTACTAAAGAATCGCATGGAAGGGAAAGAGGTATGTTTTTGCTTGTTAATTTAACTAGCACTAATATATTTAAGAATTTCAATTTTATTGAAATTAATGGCAAATTCATTATTTATCACCTTCAAGCCTTCTGCCGTGCAGTCTGTGGAAGGCCAACCATTGTCTGCAGTTGAGAAAGGCCAACCACCTTTAGAAATGTGGCGATACCAATAACTTGGATTACCAGAGCTGTTTGCTGTAATCTTCACACCAAGCTCAAATGTAATTAATTATTATGGTCAATGTATATTTCACACTTAGTTTCCTTAACAGCAACATTTAATCAATGTACTATACCTGTGAGCATTTTATGAAATTATTTGCTTTCTTAAGCATTGAACCATATTCATCTTCAAGATTGGTAGCTAAGATTGCTTGAACAGACAAAGCAACATCCCAAAGTTGAGAGCCATTATATCCCTGACATTCATGTTCATTAGAATTGGCAGATCAGTATTTAATCACAAACAAAAGTTTATGTTAATTTAAATGCATTTGTCGACGTCTGCAGAAAGAATATGTAAGTGATGTAGAACCTGCATTTTCATTCCATCCTCAGCCACCCAGAGATAATCCTTGATTCTTGAAATGTGACACTTAAATGCTTGAGAATTGGGGTTCTCCAGCCAACAGCAAACCATGTTTAATACCTGTTTCATAAGGCTAGCCTGTTTGGTTGTCTTTATTCAAATTACTAAGAAAATTAACATGTTACCAATCAAGTTTATGCTGATAAAAAATGTTATCAATGTTTACATCTTTAAAATATTCACATCAATGGTTTAATGTAATCGTGTCCCCTAATCTTGTTAGTGCTTTCTGTTTCATTTTTAACGGATTATGTAATGGAAAGAGACACCTATGGAAGCAATTGGTTATATGCAACAAGAGGATTGTCAAAGATGAAGATGTATCTAATAATAATATGGCATTGTAAGGTTTTTAAAAACTCCCCACTAAATTAAATTCAAATCAACATAGACAAAGTAAGTGTCAATGTTTTCTGGAAAGAAACTTATTCTTCACGTGTTTATCTAAAGATAAGAGTGATAAAATAGACTAAAACAAGTGTATCAGTCAAGTGTTCTAAAAAAAATAAAAAATAAATTATACATAAAATTATGTTTAAAGTTGTTATTATGTATTCGTATAAAATTTATAGTTTATAAAAAATAAAAAAATATATTTCAGTTTATAAAATGAATGCTCTAATATTGATAAAAAAAAATTAACACCATTTAAATATTGTTTTATTTAACTAAATTTTATAAAAAAATTCATTCAAATTTTTTTGTTACATCTTTTAACGAGCTAAATCTACTCCTAAACTAAAAGAGTTAAGGCTTCCCGAAATCAGTTAAGGATGAATCCAGCTTAGTCTATTTATGGTGAATTAATGGCAACTAAAACGGGTCATTGTGACCTATTTTATCATCCTTATCTTCATTACCTTATTAATGGGTCCAATACAAACATAGTTTGTGTTTTCATCTTCATAGCGTATGTGTTGCATTATACAATGGAGTGCTTTCTTCCGTAGCTTGGAGTAGGGCCAACGCATGAGAAGAGGTTCTCCTACATTATCAAGAAAAGTCCATAACATATTCTGGATCATTGGACACCTATGGTACATATCTTCCTGCCATAATTGCAAACTTTCAAGTTAAATCCTTCTACATTTATGCTACTTTTAATAAAGGCACTATTAAGTAGGTTTAAAATTTACCAGAACAGAACAGAATACCTTAGCACATAAATTCTTAGCATGATCCCAGGAAAGAATATGATAAGGAAGGGTGTAGAGCTCTTTTCTGAGGGATAAAATAATTGCATTGATTGGACCCACAAATCTTCTCCCGTACAAGTATGACATTGGTAGATACACCAATCGAGAGTGACACCACATCCTTCCTGCAACTTTCTTCATCACAAATTTTGTATAATAAAAACTAATAATATTCATACTTAATATAATCATTCTCAACAACCTGGGTGGAAAGGAACAGAGTAGGGAAGCAGCCAAATCTCCGGTGGAATTGGGTTCATGCCGCTCCATTCGTACACGCCAAGCACCTACCATTTTCATTATATAACTGTGGATCCAATGAATAATAAAAGAGTTATGAAATGAAAAATGCAATGCATGGAGAGTTACTGAGAGCCAGAGTTTGCCCCATGAAGGAATATGAGTGGCTCCACCACGATGAAGAATCCATGCCCTTGCTTTCTGCATGCTGCCTTCTCCACCATCCACCTCTTCTCCAAGCAATCTCAAGGTCACATAGTTCAGAGCTGTCGAAAACATTATGCTGTGCCCTTCTATATGCAACCCCCACCCTCCATCTTCATTCTGCACGTATACCACCAACAAACAACTCATCATCTTATGCATGAACTCATCACATTAATTAATATATATATTCATCATGTAATATCTATATATATATATACCTGGTGATTCAACAGATACCGCCGCATCTCGCTTTGATGCTCCCTCCTCAACACTGCATTAAGAGCCCCGGTCACCCACAATCCAATTACCTACACACACCAATCCAGGTAAAGGAACAGTAACGTTGCATGAAAAGAGAATGTTACGTACCAATCCAGGTAAAAGAAACAACGGGCCGCCATAGTCGGATGGCCAGAAACCATCCTCAGCTTGCAGGGTTGAGACACTTCTCAAGGCTCTTTTCAGTGTGCTTCTCACAACTTCCTCATTTATATCTTCCTCCCTTTCGATTTTCTTCTTCCTTGTCACTTCCTTCCTCTTTCTGCCCTTTTCCCTTTCAAACTGACAAACACATACGTACATGCATGTAAATTAAACACAAAAACCTACCTATATATAGGTACCCTAGCTAGGAACATTTCTATATATACTACGCTATATATATGCATGCACCTGAAGTCTCATTAAGAGATCAGAACTGTGTTTATATTTGAAACGGTTCTTGTTAAATTCTTCTCGAACACGTTCCACTTCAGCTCGCTCTTCTTTGCTTCCAAGAAGTGGATCGAACTCCCAGAACTGTCTTCCCACATGGTTGTTCACGCTTCTTACCATCTCCTTCTCCTTCTTCTCTGAAACCTTCAGCTTCCACATCTTAACTTACTCCCTTCTTCTCTCTCTATGTTTTTCATCACTTTCTGTTTTTCTCTTCTCTTTTTAAACATATAATCTCATAGGACAATAATTCTAATCTTTCTATATAATAGTAATAATAAATACTATGAACAACGTTCAAAACAACGGTAAAAACAAAACTGTCTAATGAATCAATATTCATGGATGGGACATATCAACGGATGGAGCTTTCATCATAAGAGTGAGACAAACCAAGCTTAATTTATTTAGATTAAATTACAAAGTGGTATCACTTTATCAAGGATTTATTAGTTTTTTTAATCTCAATCATTAGTATATAAATAATCACATGCTCTAACACAAACAAAAGTTTCACTTTATATATTATATCCTATACACGCAAGTTTTATCTGATCACATAACTCATGTACTTGGAATCTTATAGATATTGACTCATATTTAAAGTATAGTGGTTGTTAAAGTTAAACTCTTTAAAAATTTAATCCAGTTTTAACTCCGACTGTGTCGTTCTAGATCTGAGTCTGGGAAGGTCATGTATGAAGTTCAAATCATATTCTCTAGGATGTTCTTCCCCAGCCCCAGCGGCAGAGGTGATGACACTACAGTGAGATATATCCTTAATATTAACATTCTAACAATATGAGGTTGATCTACAGAAAAAAAAAAAAAAAAAAAAAAAAGATATGTGTGCATTTGAGATTTTAAGTTAAAATTGACTTGAGATTTCGAGTTTGTGTATTTACTTTATTTATGTATTAATCGCTGATACATGTTACGAACAATACAATAGCATAACCCAAGGATGCTATTATCTTGTGATTTTATTTTTTTATCCGTGAGATTTGTATTTTATAATTGAGTATATATCACCATATTTGCATATGATAAATTAGGTGTAATTTTATAATTTTAAAAATTAAAACAATAATTTTTTTCTTATAATAAATTTTCCTAATTCTTTTAAGAAATTTAAATCAATTTAGTTTGCAAATTTTTCATTACAATACTCGTCTTCTTACCAAAATATGTTTTGGGTATAATTGATTTTATTTTCAAAATTGTTGTTGGCTGTCTTAAAAAAAATTAAATTAAATTAATGTAATTTTGATTTGTAAGAAGAACCATTGTGTTTGTGCTGATAATTTAGTTTAATTATACATTTTTGTTCACTTAATTATGTTAATCTTATAAATTTTCCTATTCAATTTATTCAGACACATTTTACTATTACATATTTCATTTTACTATCACATAACAAAGATGAGTACTTAAATGTTATTTTAAAATAAAAATATATATACCTTTTATTTTAATAATCTCTTTTGTAAGAAATTCCAATATTTTTTAGGTGTAATTGTTTGAAAATTTCAGAATTATTTTACTTTTTATTTCCCTTCTATAATAGCAACTTTTATCATATTTTAATTGCTTACTAAAATTAAATTAATTGAGGGCAACTTGATTGATAAGAATATTTGTTTTATTACTTATTCATTTATTATCATGTTAATTATTTTGTAAATATAATATTATATTTAGAAAATGATGAATTGAGTACAATCTTATAATTTAATTAAAGTTATGAATTAAACAATAGAAATTAAAATAAATCATTATGATGAGAACATTTCTTTAGTCATTAATAAACTATGAATTTATTTACATGGATAAAAAATTAACTGTTTTGGAAATATAAAATGCAGCTGATTAAAAGGGTTAAGTATAACCATACCTTGTTATCTACTTGAAGGTAATTTTCAGCGTTAAAAACAGAAAATTTAGAGATAGAATGTAATTGTTCTTAATTAAGCACAGAATAATTGACTTTAGCATTTCCTTTTACAAACACAACAAGTAGGAAGCTAATTAAGGAACCTTTTTCAATAATTTTATATTTATGTTGTTTATGTAACAATCTGTTTTAATTTTTTTTTAATTTCTCAATAACATTGCTTGTTTATTTTTTGTTTCTTTTGTACGTACAACTAACACATGACTCCAATTTTCAATTTTAATAATTTTAGTTACATATTAGCCAGGTAAGCATAGAAATAACCCCTAACCATAATTGTTAAAATTAATTTAGTACTTGTAAGAATTGGATGAGATTGAAATTGATTTTAGATTATAAGGAATATTTCAATAACATTTCTACTTCTAGAGATAAAATTGAAAGCTTCTAAAACATTCGAACACGAGCTCCCAAACGGTAATCTACTCGTGTTAAGACGCGTAGAAAAAAAAAATAAATAAATAAATAAAAAAAGTGCAAAACCCACGCACGGAACTTGTTCGGCCCAGTTAGAGACATACATACGTCATTCATCCATCCATCCAGCGGTGCTTTGCTAGCTCCGCCCCATTCCGGTGACAGTAGTTGTGTTTGTTATAAATTAAAAGCAGGGATTTGAACGTTTCCACAGTGTTCCCTAATGCATTGCTGGCAGATGCTATATTTTTGTACTGGAACCAAATACTAAGTCAATAACCATTGCATAGCATTGCATTTCTCCTTCCCCATTTTGATTTCATATTTCATTGATCCATCTTCCCAGCAAACACAGGTTCATGCTGTTCTAATTGTCACTCCACTCTCTGCACACTCGCTTAATTATTCAGTTCTAAATTGCAATGCTCGTTTGTTTTCCTTTTCAGAACCGACAATGTGGAAGCTCAAGTTTGCGGAGGGAGGGAGTCCATGGCTTCGCACACTGAACAATCACATTGGAAGACAGGTGTGGGAGTTCGACCCTAAGCTCGGATCACCGCAAGATCTCCTCGAGATTGAGAAAGCTCGCCAGAATTTCCACGACAATCGCTTTACCAACAAACACAGCTCTGATCTACTTATGCGCTTGCAGGTCTCTCTTCTTCCTCCTTCAATTCTCTCTCACATTACTTCTTTACCTATCACTCACTGCTTCCCTTCAAACCAACCAACCATTCAACCCTCTGCATGTGCTTCTTCACACTTTTTGCGTCTTCTAACCAGGACCTAATCCTTTCCTTTGTTTGTTAAACTTATGCCATTGGATTTTATATCATATCATTTTTTACTCATCTACTATGCTGTCAAATGTAAGTGCTATACAATCATCTTTCTTCCGTGTAAAACAACGCAGTTTGCAAGAGAGAACGAGAACCAAATACATGAAGTCATACCCAAAGTCGAAGTTAAAGATGTTCAGGATTTGACTGAAGACGTTGTCACAAAAACATTAAGAAGGGCTGTAAGTTTCCATTCAACTCTCCAGTGTCATGACGGACACTGGCCGGGGGATTATGGAGGTCCCATGTTTCTGATGCCTGGCTTGGTGAGTTATGTGTTCAACACTTCATCTTATTTTGTCAAACTGATTATTCTGTGCTATATTACCAATATTCTGAAAAGCACTTAGCTATTGCCTATAATATTTGCTGTTTTCATTTGGTTTGGTATTTGGATTTTTTTTTTTCTTCCATCCCCTTTGATAACCATGAGATCCCTACACTCTGTGGGGTGTACAAGTAAACAGGTAATTGCTCTGTCAATTACTGGGGCACTCAATGCAGTCTTAACTGAAGAGCATAAAAAGGAAATATGTCGTTACCTCTATAACCATCAAGTAAGGACTTCACAGCATTTTGCCCCTTAATCTATGGGCTTCTCCCTGTAGTTCTCCTAACTTTAAATGTAACTGCAGAATAAGGATGGTGGGTGGGGTTTGCATATTGAAGGTCCAAGCACCATGTTTGGCTCTGTCTTGAGTTATGTCACTCTGAGATTGCTTGGTGAGGGGCCTAATGATGGACAAGGGGAGATGGAGAAGGCACGTGACTGGATTCTAGGACATGGTGGTGCTACTTATATAACGTCATGGGGGAAGATGTGGCTTTCAGTTAAGATGTTAACCTTATTGTGACAATTGATTTGGTATTGTGATGTATTTGTGTCTAATTTCGTTGTGGGATAGGTACTTGGAGTGTACGAATGGTCTGGAAATAATCCCCTGCCCCCTGAGATATGGCTCCTTCCATACATTCTGCCATTTCATCCAGGTTCTTGCTCTTTATTTCATTTGCATATGTTTTAACTTGTTCACAGAGAAGACATATTAGGAAAATCTACAAAAAGGAAATGTGATAAAAGTATTTCCGGGGTAGGAACAACCAACCACTTAACTTGTTAACAATGTTAATATGAGTTGTTTCCAAAATTAGCAATGCTTTTGTCAATAATTTCTACTAATGTATAAGTGTGTTGTGATCAATAAGACTAACCTTTGTCTCTTCGTTCAAAATATCTCTTCCTCCCGCTCCCAACCTAATGTGGTCAAGTTGAGAGGAATGACTATTTTATACAATAATAATGGCTGTATAATCCTGCCAAATTAATTCAGAAACCTAAGTTTGTTGATCTAGAAATAAATTTAGTTTTAAATTTGTATAGAAGATTTATTATCCAATGTCTATACTGGAAATTTTGCTTTGTTGTTCAGTCTGTTAGAGACCTTTCGTGGTCTAGTTCTGCTGTATGAATTTTCGTTTTGGAAGAAAAAAAGAAAGCTATTGCACAAATAAGAATATTCATGATAAAGAACCTACGTACTATGCTAGAAATTTAATATAAAACTGTTCATATGCATTCACCTAAAAGCTTAAGTTTATGGAATTGTTGGTTCATGGCATGGCAATACATCCTCTATGATCAAGTAGTCTGAAGTCCACTCCTTGCCATCTTCACTCTTCGTATAAAAAGTAGAGCTTTGGCACAAGGTAGTTGGGCTTGTGCATTATCCATGCTTTCAAGTCCAAAGCACTCTTGCATGAGGGCATGCATTAGAGATGTAATATAAAACCATTTATATGCCTGCCTTCACCCCAAAGCTTAAGTTGGTTCTTGGCATATTGCATCCAGATCTTTCAAACAAGGCATCTGTTCCTGATTTCATGTGGTATACGATGTTCCTGAGAAAAACTTGATATTCATGAATTTTCTTGAAATGCTTTCATTATTAAATTGGTTGTCTTCTGTCATCTTGAACATGGTTTGATGTTTCATTCATTCTTTTGTAAGCTTGGAAATAAATCATATATTTTTTTTTTCTTACAGGAAGGATGTGGTGTCACTGCCGGATGGTCTATTTGCCAATGTCCTACTTATATGGAAAGAGGTTTGTTGGCCCAATCACACCAACAATATTATCTTTGAGAAAAGAGCTTTATACTGTACCATATCATGATATTGACTGGGATCAAGCTCGCAATTTGTGTGCAAAGGTTAGTGAAACTGCTAAACTATGAAAAGATTATATAGTTGTTTCACTAGCATTTTTAATTTGAGGCCGACAATAGAATGTCCTTGATCTACTCGTACTAATCACTGCATTGAAAGTAGCATTCGGACATTACCCCTCTCTCTTTGGCTTCTTTTTCTGGTAAAACCATATGTCAGGTTTCCTGTTCATTTGATGCAGGAACTTGCCTGAGCATTAAGTACTACTTTTATGTCATCACCACCTCCAAATCTTGTCATAACAATGGCAATCATGATGTTACGATTACTACATTCTACTTCTTTTGTCACTTCATAACCAACTTGTTGCTACGAATTCTATTTTATCACAATGCCAACCATATCCTTAGGACAAACTTTGCTCCCTCTATGACCGCTTGCTATAGGCTATCATATTTAGTGTCAATAATGATTTTTATATCTTTGGGGATGAACCATTTGGACTTGAAAGTTGGGCAATGCACAGACCAACACTACCATGTGCTAAATGCGTTAGCAATAATTAAACTCTTGATCACTTGGTTATGGGTGAAGTTACATGAGTGGTTTTATTCTGTGATGTACCACTACGTTCATCAAGCAAGCGTATCCGAGGACGCATATGACACGGATACTTTCAGATACGTTTAAAATATGTATCTGCAGAGTGTCAGCAGTTAAAAAAAAACAAATGCTTAATATAAGTAGAAAGAGTGCTTAGAAGTTAGCATACATTCAGATACGTTTGAAATATGTATCTGCAGAGTGTCAGCAATTAAAAATAAAAAAGATGCCTAATATAAGTAGAAAGAGTGCTTAGAAGCTAGCATCGTTGCTTATTGGTGGAGAACTAATAATCCTGTTTCATGAATTCGCATTGTCCTCTGGGTTAAACCGTGATCCAATAGAAGACTTTATTACCCATGCTGAATAAGATAACACGTCCCAAGATCCCCCGCTACCCCTTTTTCGTAAAATAGCCTCAGATATAACATTCCACTAATTTATTTAACAATCACAATTTTTTTTCTTATAGTCACTTTTTTTTTTCTTTTTAGTCTTATATTTATCTATCATCATTTTTATTTTTATATTATTCCAAACATTAAACATTCATAAAATATATAATTTTTGTGATTTAATCCCTTTCAGGATTTGATATTTGAGTACCACGTAATTAAAAAAACAAGCAATGTGACAACAAATGTCGATAGAAGTCTCACCCACTATTTATATAAACATTTAGATAATATTTAATTATGATTTTCAATTTTAATATGGTTTTTTAAAAAATTTATAATAATATTTATTTTATTCTTTGAATTATATATATATATATATGCATAGATATATACTTTAAACGTATTTGAACGTATTGTATCCTATATTTTTAAAGTTGAGATGAATCACCGATCCGATACTCATATCGTACCTTTGCATCATAAGTTTTATTTCTCTACAAATAAATTTTGGCATTTGATATCTCTAACTTCCAGCTACCAATTTATTAGTGCAGCAGATAAGAATTACAGATGGATTAACTTTGCTCTTGTGCAGGAAGACTTGTACTATCCTCACCCACTCGTACAGGATGTTCTTTGGGGATGTCTACACAAGTTCTTTGAGCCAATTCTGATGCATTGGCCTGGCAAAAAGTTAAGGGAAAAGGCTATTGCTTCAACAATGGAGCATATACATTATGAAGATGAGAATACGCGATACATTTGCATAGGCCCTGTAAATAAGGTAATTTTTGAAAGGAGAAGCTAGGGCCTCCTTTCAAATTGTTGATTGTTCTTTAAATTTCCAGCTGTTGAATAGGAGCGTTAGAATACTGACATTCTGCTAAACTATTGGTAGTTTTCCTCTGCTAGGCTGACCATTTATGTCCTCTACCTCAATTTATTTTCATTGATTTAATTTTATATTTCTTATGGATGCCTGAGCTTCCCTTCCATTCTCCACTTATATAGATTAATTTATATTCTTAATGGTTATTATTCAGGTGTTAAATATGCTTTGCTGCTGGGTGGAAGATCCAAATTCTGAGGCCTTCAAGTTGCATCTTCCAAGAATTTATGATTATCTATGGATTGCTGAAGATGGAATGAAAATGCAGGTGAACATATAAATCAACTTATTTTCACCTTGTCAAAATGATTAAGTGATTTTTTTTATTCTATTGGACATGTTCAGAGATGATTGGGAATAATATAGACATACTATTCTATACGGTTGTCTCCGTATAATGTAATATGTGGAACTAATGCTACTGCACAAATGAGCTTTTCTTACAAATTTAACTTTTAACCATTTTTTTGGTGCAGGGCTACAATGGAAGTCAGCTATGGGATACTGCTTTTGCTGTCCAAGCTATTATTTCAACTAACCTCATTGAAGAATTTGGTCCAACTATAAGAAAAGCTCATACCTATATTAAGAACTCACAGGTGTTCTTTCGCATTTATCATTATAAGTCAAATTGTTTTGCCCTTGTTGATAAGAAATTTTCTCGTTTGAAAGGTTTTAGAAGATTGTCCAGGTGATCTTAATAAATGGTATCGTCACATTTCAAAAGGTGCTTGGCCTTTTTCAAATGCAGATCATGGATGGCCAATTTCTGATTGCACGGCAGAAGGACTGAAGGTAATTATTGATAAAAACAAGTTAGACTTTCTTATTTGATTTTTCTCTCTTGATTCATGTTTTTCTTTTTTCAGGCTGTTCTATCGTTATCTAAAATTGCACCAGAAGTAGTTGGTGAGCCATTGGAGGTGAAGCGATTATATGATTCAGTAAACGTCATTCTCTCACTACAGGTAGCTAGACTTATCATGATTCAAACCAGATAATCGAATAGTTTGAGAAAATATACTATTTATATGATTTTATGCTATTACTTGTTACTATTGGTTCCTTTCATATTATTAGGAGTGTCAAATTGGGTGGATCGGATAAAAGAAACTTTACTAATCCATTTTGATTCATTAAAAACTTGATGCATTTAATAAAAATCTAATCCATTCCATCTATTAACAATTTTTTCATGGATGAATTTCCAATTCATCCATAAATGTAATATTTAAAAAATGATAAATTATATTTTAAAAAGATTCAAAAATAAATATTTTAAAAAATATTTTTGAAAACTTATTAAAAAGGTAAATTTAGGATTTAATTATGAGAAAAATGGTTGGATTAATTTTGATTCATTAAGAATTGATAGGAGGATCCATTGGATTTTGATGAATGATGGATGGATCATTACTTGTCCATAAAATTAAATGGATGATGGATTTGATCCAATCAATTTTTTTATACTTCTATAATGGATGAATTTACTTGTAGATGGACCCATCAAAAGATGGATAAATGGATGGTTTGCCACCCTTAATACTTACAATCTTAATATCAATTAGATTACTAAGTTTTCACTGATCTTTTGAAGTCCCTGACCATGTAATATTTTGCTGCAAATTGTTTCTGATATTGCTTAACTATTTATGTTAAAATGAAATGCATTTTTTCTCTTGAAAAGATTGCTGAAAGCTTCATTTGTAACATAGGGCTAGATGTGGATTAGCTAACTGGTTATGATTGCAGTGTTTTGTTAAACTTATTCCTGATATATAATGCGTAAGTTTCAGAAATATTATTTTTTCTAGTAAAAAGCAATTATAGTACAATGGTGTGTGTGTACATATCTACTTTCTCATTCATTTCCACAAGCTTAAACGTATGGTGAGATGCTATTAGCCTTCAGTTTGGGAATGGACTAAACTTAGTTTCCATGGCTTTGATGAGAGCTTTCACTATCATGTACGTAGCTGCTCACCATTTTGACTAATAATATGGATGGAGTTTATGTGTGTGTATTTGCCTTTGTAAGTTGTAACATCTATTCATGTATTGAGTCCAGTGAATTGATTCTTTTAGCTTGGTGATTTGGTCAATTTTATTACTACTTGAGTTACGATAAATACAAGAATGTAGTAGAAGAGACAAAAATGGATTTATTTTTTATATATATTTAGGTGTTTGTTTTCAGTTTTTAATTATTCACACACACATCATTTTAGCTTGATGATTTGGCCAATTTTAGTATTACTATATATACAAGATTGTAGTAGAAGAGGTGAAAATGATTTAATTTTTTACGTATATCTACAGTGTTTATTTTCAGTTTTTAAAATTCAAAAGCATTTTCCCTATCTTTGCAGAATGAAGATGGTGGTTTTGCAACGTACGAACTTAAACGATCTTATAATTGGTTGGAGGTACCCCTCTCTCATCATTTGGCCTTTTCTCATTAGATTTTAGTATTTCTTCTTCGAAATGTGAAATGTCTGATGGCAGGCTGTGCGTGTTTATCTTCCTACAAGAATAACAAGATCCAAATATCTTGTTTTAAAGCTTCTAATTTGGAGGCAGCGTTCGTGGAATTCCTTTTATATGTTATGAAATATGTTACCTCGTAAATAAATTTCAATTATAATGTATCGTCCTTTAATTTCACTAAAAGTTTATCTGTATTCCCCTTTTTATACAAATGAATTATGATTGAAAATTGGAAATTAACAGCTAGATTACTTTAAAATCATACGACTTCGTATCACTACTGCATTTTTCAATTCATTTGTCAGGTTGTAAAGCACAATTTTGGATTGATTTTATGAAAGAAAATACAAGTTAAATAATAATTTATGAACAAACCTTTTTCTGGTTTAATTGGATTTACTCTTAGGTTTCAGAATTATGGCTCAATAACGGATCCTGAGAATATGGGTAGTTGGTTTTTGAATTAATTTTAATATATTAGCTCAAAATGTTGATATTGATAATGCTTTCTCTGTTGTCAGTTAATCAATCCTGCTGAAACATTTGGTGACATCGTTATTGATTATCCGTAAGCTATCAAATGCTTGTTAAATATCAGTTTTTGTATTCATCTTTTATTCCTCCTACTCCACCATTTTAATTTTTTATTTTAACTTTTTGATGGTTACTTATGTGCTCTGTAGTTATGTGGAATGTTCATCAGCAGCAATTCAAGCTTTGGCATCGTTTAGGAAATTATATCCTGGACATCGCCGAGAAGAAATACAACGTTGTATAGATAAAGCTACTGCCTTCATTGAAAAAATACAAGGTTCAGATGGTTCATGGTATGCTCCTTCCATTTGGGAATTTTCTATTGCTATTGTGTATAATGGTGAAGTGTGTTTTTGGGATATTCATACTCTCATATTTGGTCTACTCTTTTTTCCTGTCTGCTTCTATTTCTGCATGGATTTGAACTTTCTTTGTTAAGTAGATCACTAATCGCCCAAACTGCTAAACAGGTATGGTTCTTGGGGAGTTTGCTTCACTTATGGTGCTTGGTTTGGGATAAAAGGATTGGTTGCTGCTGGAAAGAGCTTCAGTAATTGCTCAAGCATCCGGAAAGCTTGTGAATTTCTTCTGTCCAAGCAGCTGCCTTCCGGTGGCTGGGGAGAGAGTTATCTGTCCTGTCAAAACAAGGTAAAGTTTGTTTTTTCAAATGTCAATATCAGTTATTTTTTACTCTCTGCACAATCAATGGCAAGCACCAACTAGTCAATATTTCTATGACCAAGTCTTGTGGTTAAAGGATTTTATAGGATATAATCAAAATATTATAATATTATTCATGATATTTAGTTTATAGTTTAATTCCCTAAAATGAGATGATGACACTTGTAGGGCGATCATTTAGCTGTTGGTATATTTTTAGGTTGTATAAATGTGCCCTTCTTATCTTTGAATCAATGAATGAAGAATATTGCCAACAAAAAAATTGAATGAAGAATATCAATGTTTATGCTTTATCTTCTTCATAGCTTTAATGGTAGAATTTTAGGATATTTTCCATAGCCGGTTATTTGCTTCCTATCAACTGGTGTTTTTATCAGCTTACTCAGCTCTCAAATTCACTACAAATAATAAAGCTATAAAGAAGACAAACCTTAACATTTATATTTCTCATAGGTAAGAAAGGTACATCTATGTAGCCTAAAAACATACCAACAGCTCAATAATGACCCTACCAGTGTCATCATCTTATTTTAGGAATTAAACTATAAACTTATAAATAAGATTCTAAGATTTTAATTATCTCATATAAAATCCTTGAACCACTTTATCTTCTTTCTGTATCGGTATTTCTCCCTTCCCCCTCTACACTAATGCCTTGGTTTCAAGTTTAAGAGATGTGTGCAAAAGTGATATAAAAGAGTGCACAAAATGGATTTTAATTAAGAAACCTACACATTTTATAGTATCAAGAATAAAAATCCCTCAAATGTTGTTTGAATTTGGTCTGTTTGGGCACTAACTTTGGTAGTCAGCTCTAAGGGTGGATTTGTAGACTGGAAAGAGATGGGGCAACGAAGATGGAGAATGGAAGTGGATGGTTATGAAGAAAGTAAGAAAAATGAGGGTATGATGGACAGGCTTTACTTTCCGCACAAAATGAGATGAAAAATGCTGAAAGCTAACTAAGGTGGAAAATAATTATTTTCATAAAATAATTTATTATAATAATTATAATAAGAATAAATAATTAAAAATATCGAATAATAATAAATATTTTAATTTTATTTTTCACTCATCTTCAGCTCTTTCTTTTCACTTTCACTATCTTTATTTCCTCTCTACTAAACTGAGTATAAGTGGTGAAAAGCAGAGAGAGAGAACTAAGGAGAAAGAATAACAAACAGAGCAAGAGATATGAGAAATTCCCACAACCCCTGCTATTGATCATGGCAGAATGAATTCCATATCAGCGGGTATCAAATTTAACTGCCCAACTGATAACTGCCCAACTGACAGCCCGTAGTTTACTAACTCACTCCCTATGTCCCAATTAACTCGACTGGTTTTTATTCCTACAGTACCTTTGGATGTCCATGTCAACTTAGTTGCCATGGGTAGCATCAAGTGCGTTCTGGGTAGTTAACTATACAATGAAATTAATAGCACTAGTGGATTCAGAATTTCACAATTTGTTTTAAACACAGTGGGAAATGCAGTATTATCTCAATTTCTGTGTAAAACATAAATTTCATATATTTGTCCCTAGAGAAGTGGAATGTAGTAGTTACCTGTAAAATAATATCAAGGGAAAGCTCACTTCAAGAAGATGAAATGATGAACATAATTCTTACAGGTGGTTGTAGAAATGTACTTTTTGCATCAAGATTTTAAATTAGCACCGAGCTGGATTACTTTCAGCAATTTAATTGATGAGATTTCTTGAGTAATCTTTCTAGCAATTTGTCTTTGTTCAGGTGTATTCAAATCTCGAAGGCAACAGGTCTCATGCAGTAAACACTGGGTGGGCTATGTTGGCTCTCATTGATGCTGGACAGGTATGAAACAAAGTTTACCACTTTTGTAACGCAGCCATTATATTGATTAGTTTGTTGCACAGCACCCATTTTATCAACTATAGTAGGAAATTAATCATTAGTTTTAGAAACGACGATGCTGCTTCTTAGTTATGTAGTTTAGAGACAGCTACAAGGGTGATGTTGGGCACGATGGTATGGTTGCTGCCCTGTACTGGTTTGAATCTTGGAGATAGCTTCTCTTTTGGCGAGGGTTAGGCTGCTTTCGTCTACTCTCCCCAGAATTAGGTGGAAGACTCTTCTACTCAGCCAGCCTTTAAGCTTATATATAGTTATGCCCATGGCTGAATAAATTTATAATATAATATGATTAATCGTACGAATATGGTCATATAATATTATATATCATGTTAATATGCTATTTAGTTTTTCAAGTTCATTTCCTTTCTGTGATGTGTGATAATCATTGGAGTTTAAAGACAATGTATAAGAATGATCAGCTATCTTCCTCTAGGTAGTTTATGTGCTTATAATTATGTCCATGCCAAATTTGATGTCAAAATTCAATCGTGCCTCGTTGCCAAATTATATCTGACCCTTCCCTATCGTGCCGGTGTATAAAATAAAAAATGATGTCGAGATTGTGCTTATGTTGTTCTACTGCTTTGTTAATAATGAAACAGGCCAAGTAAAAAATGATGTCCGAGATTGTGCTTATGTTGTTCTGCTGCTTTGTTAATAATGAAACAGGCCAAGAGAGATCCGACTCCACTGCACCGGGCAGCTGCATACTTGATAAATTGCCAAATGGAGGACGGTGACTTTCCCCAACAGGTATGAAGGCATACTTTGTTTTTATTTACTACTTACACTGTGTATTGTTTACATAAAGTGTTCAAGTAAGGGAGTCTACTCCTGATTTAAAGTTATTTGAAATTATAGTGATTTTAATTGAAATCAAATGATGCATTTTTCTTCTTTCCTTTATTCACTTTAAGGAAAAGAATGTATAGTTGACTTTGTCAGGCGTTTAAATGAATTTGATCTTACTTTATCATCACTTCAGGAAATAATGGGAGTCTTCAACAAGAATTGCATGATCTCATACTCTGCATACAGAAACATATTCCCCATTTGGGCGTTGGGAGAATACCGATCTCATGTACTGCAAGCCCGTTAATATCGACTTAGTTAGTTGTCGTCTCAATTATTTTGACCTGTGGACAGTGAAAGGAAAAAATATTATTATTATTATTATTATTTATTTTCCTTTTATTTCCATGTCTATCTTAACATGCTTGTGACTAACGAGTTCAGTAGTCAGCTAAAGAAAAAGCAGAGCAAAACTAACGAGTTCAGTAGTCAGCTAAAGAAAAAGCAGAGCAAACTGGTGGATAATGCCCGTAAACTTTTCCTATTACTCGCTCTTAAACGCCTCGCTTGCTTTCCCTGCGGCAGAGGAATTAAATACATACATAAATAGAGATATAAATGTTTGTCGCTTCTTTTGGGTAGAAAACAAAATTGTTTCTAGCAATCGATTTAATTTGTTTAGGTCAATTTGTTTAGGATTCACTCTTGGAAAGACGTGTTGTACTATTTTCTCAATGGCTTGATTATGAAGATTAAAGATAGGATACAATTGAATACGATAAGATAGCAAAATAAGATTAAAATAGTTGATAAATTTGTATATTTTTTAATACGCATTAGATAAAGTAAAAGTAGTGATGTAAATTATTTACAAATAATTTTAAATGACCGTAGTGGTGATAAAAATAATAAAAAATTGAAACAAGTGTACAATATGGGATTAACAGTAAGAGAGCAAATGATTTTGAAAATATTTACAAATATATTTTTATTATTGATTACAATTTATTAAAAGGTCTAAAATTGTTCCAGAGGTCAAGACCCTTAACTTTAAATACATTACTTTTTTTCAAACAATGTCAACTTCAACTTGGGAGTAATTGTTCCAAAAATTATCTCGACCTATATGTTTACATTAAGAATATATTTTTAGATACGGAAGTACTTTTTCATATTATACAATTTGCGGTGTATTTTAGAAAACTAACGTGTTTCGGGCGGTACAATTTGGAGAGTATAACATTCTCCATTGGAAAGAGGTTTATCTTGTAATTTAAAATCACAATCACATCTACTAGGTACAATTATCTCTAAATTATGTTTGTTTATATTACTCATCACTTATTTCACAATCTAACATAACTTAATAGCACATTTGTCTGTTTTATTAAATTTATTATAATCAGACACATTGAAGTAAGTTATATGGTATCAAATACCTATATAAATAGATGAAAGAAATTCTATTCATCTTATTTGCAGTAAAATCTCTAAGACAATCTCCTCTAATCAATTCATCTTCAATGCCATAAATTTCATTAAATTTAACTCTTCTTTATCTCACATCTTATCTACTTCATTAGTTATCTACTTCATTAGATATTTTGTTTGAAAACTGGAATCTCATCTCCCTATTCAATCATCATTGTATTACAATTATACCAAAAAAATTAAACGCTAAAAAATCGTAAAAAAGTTATATTCCAGAATGTAATTCAAAATGGTAAAATTGTAATATAAAATGTATAATTCAGAATATAAAAATAAAATTATATTTTAGAATGTATAATTCAAAATATAAAATTTGTATTATATGGTATTCCAGATTTTACAAATTGCAGAATATTTTTTTTTTTTCATTCTGGATTACACAATCTAAAATATAAAATATAAATTATCACAAATTTAACTCTCAAAATTTGTAGTTCGTGAAGTCTTGGGATTCCTCAATCTAGAATTAAAAGAATTTGTCTTCAAGATGAGAGATATATGCAGTGTGTGCAAGAAAAGATTAGTGGTAGATCGTAAAAAAATGCTTCTTTCACCTATGTTTTCCGCTTCACGCCTATACAGTTTAAAATTATAACATTGCACCTTGTTCCTTTTGTTAAAACCTCACGGTTACACCCCTTTGTTTATGATTTAACATTTGGAGGGAGTTTTTAATTGTTGGTAATGGCAATGTATAATGTTTAGTGGTGGAGTAAAAATGCATGGTTATTCACAATATCGTGTAAGGAAGTGGAAATGATTTTTTTTTTATTTTTTTGTAATTGAATGGTTGAAAAATATTTATTGCAGATATTTAGAATTGTGTTAGAAATTTCTTTCAGAATTTATGATCTAAAAGTGTATTGGTTGTTATGAAAATGTATCAATTACTTACGAATTTTCAACCGTACGAAATATGAATTCATAGATCAATAATTCATATTATGAATTCAATAATTTATAGTATCATTACAAAATATAGAAGAAGAAAAACTCACTCCTAATCAAATACCCTCGCAAGGTTATGAAAAACAATTTCAAAACACGTACTTCAAAAATATGTAAAAATACTAACAAAATTCCAAATTGTTCAGTGATAATTTTATAGAATCAATATGGAGTTAGGTATTTTTATTCCATAATACAACAAAAGGGCTCCACATTACCTATTATGGGAGGGATGAAAAATGTTTTCTTCTAATTATGATTTTAGTTGAAATTGGACTTTAATTAAATACTCAATTAGAGATGGAAGCAAAACCTTCGGGGTCAGGGGTGTTAGAGATGGAAGTGTAAGAAGAAATAAAAGATTCTTTTGTCTTTGACCTGTACAGAGGAAGGTGCGGGTAGAAAGCATGGGTGCAAGAAGAAATTGTCATGCACTCATTAGCAAAGCGCAAACAAAAAGCCAAACCCAAAATTAGTTTCTTATGGGCCGGAAAGAAAAGGGTCCTTAAGCAGGAATTCGAATTGATGGCAGGGCGCGAAATTTGAAAAAGAATGAATTAGTATTTGGAATGATAAGTAGAATATAGAGAACTGGGAGTACAGTATGAACAAAAAATTGAATTTTTTTTTTTCTCTATTTCACTCTTTCTCTCTCATCTCTGATCGTAAAATAGAAATGAGCATGAGCGTGCCTTCTTCTTCTCGTTCTCTGTTTGCGTGCGGGGGACAGATTTTGCCAAACCCGAGGTGATTTTGGAGATTCGCTCCGATTTGAAATTTGAATAATATCTGAAGTATCCAAATGGAACGGTGATCTGAAACGAAGGAGAGGAAGATGAAGAAGGGACAGGGTGGTGGTGGTGGTTTGGAGCTGAAGCAGAGAATAGTATGTGCGCTGAACAAGGTGGGAGATCGCGACACGCAGCAAATTGGAATGGAGGAGCTAGATCGTGTAGCGCAGGGTTTGAGGCCTGAAGGGATATGGTCGTTCCTGTCGTGCATACTGGAGACGGAGTGGGAGCAAAAGGCTTCCATAAGAAAGGAGTGCGTGCGGCTGATGGGAACCTTGGTCACTCACTACGACACCCTCCTCCTTCCCCACCTTCCCAAGATGGTCGCCAGCATCGTCAAGCGCCTCAGGGATCCCGACTCCCTCGTCAGGGACGTCTGCGTCAACACCGTTGCCCTTCTCGCCTCCAAGTTGGGCCTTGCCCTCTCGCACAAGGACAAGGTCTTTCTCCTGCTCGTCAAGCCCATTTTCGAGGCTCTCGGCGAACAGAACAGGCATGTTCAGTCCGCCTCTGCTCTCTGCCTCTCCAGGATCATTCACAACACCCCTCATCCTCCTCTTTCGCTCCTCCACAAGATCCTTCTCAGGACTCTCAAGTTGCTTAAAAACCCTCATTTCATGGCTAAACCTGCCCTGCTTGACCTCACCAGGACCCTCATCCAGGTTTCCTTTCCTTCTACCAAATAAACACCTAAGAAGTTGTATTTTTATCCCACTTGATTGCGTGAAAGATTACAACTTTTTTTTTTTTTCAGGCTGGGGGTGCTCAAACCCAAAACATTCTCTCCGCTGCTATTGGCAGTATCCAAGACGCCCTAAAGCACAGTGACTGGACGACACGCAAAGCCGCTTCTGTGGCACTGGCGGAAATTGCTCTGGGTGGTGGTTCTTTCTTGGGATGTTTCAGGGCTTCCTGTGTTCAGTCCCTTGAGTCGTGTCGATTTGACAAGGTGCTTTTCTAATTTTTTGATATTCATCTTTCTTGTGATGCAATTCATTGCATTCTTATTCATCCTTTGTTGTGTTATAGGTAAAACCGGTTAGAGATGCCGTTTTGCAAGCGCTCAAGTATTGGACAAATCTTCCGGCTCCTGATACTCCTGACCCGTCTGAAACTGGATCCTCCTTAAAAGGTTTACCTATGGTGTCTCTTACTTGGACAACAATACTTGATACTTTATGTCTGAAAAATAGACGCCATTATCTATATTGTGAAATTGTGCTGCGCCCTTCTGATAGTTATCTTCCTATTCATCGACCTGCTTTCAATTGCTTCTTGTTTATGTTGTGTTCTGCTCATGCTTTTCACAGAAAACATCTGCAGAGGTGACTCCTCTGATCTTAGTAGTACGACTGAATCCAAACAGAAAGATGTCAGGCTCCAAAAAGTTAATATGAAATCAACAATGGGAAGGATTCCTTTGTCTGCCAAAAAACCATGTCAAAATTATACCAGGAACACTCACCATAAACCTGATGATTGGCATGTTGAAGTAGCAGTCTCCAGACCCCACTCTGCGGTGGAATTCCAGAATGAAGAATCAGAAAGTTGCTCTGTCAGTAAGCCGTTGGAAACAATGAGTGCCGACGTTACAAGCATGCGAGATGTTGGTTATGAATATGTGCCTATGGATGACAAGCAGGAGTGTTCTTCTGTCTCTAATCTTGCCACTGATAACTTTGAGACCAAGTTTCTATCTGCTTCTCATGACTGCTTTATAAATAGTGGAGTACAGAAGCCAATTACAAGAAGCCAACGGTATAATGAAGAAATAAGTTCTGATGAACAAGTGTATTCTGTAAAGATGCAACACCCCAGTAGTTCCGATTCTACAGTCACAGAGCCAAGTCGCCAAACGACACATGAATGCTGTATGCAAATGGCAAATGAAATAATTTGTGTTCAGAATCAACTTTCAGATATTGAAATCAAACAAGCTAACATGATCCACCAATTACAGGTATTATACATACGTGTATTCACAGCACGTGATTCTAAATTCTTCACTCTGGCGTTGCTAGTCATTTTCCTTTATCCGATGGTTTCTTGAGCATAGGCTCTGTTGTTTTTTTAAACAGTGTCAAACTGGTGAAGTACCTAAGCTAGTTTTTCATTTTCTCTCACCCGTATACCAATAACAAAGGCACTGAATTGAATCGTACGTAAAGAACATGAATTCTGTAACTTCTGGCACACACAAATAGGCATACTATTGTTATACTAGACTTTTAGTATATTTTGTTATTCATCACACTGTATATGGAACACGTTTTATTTAGCATACTGTCAAATCTTTTTCAGATGTTTACAACTGGCGTAATGGATGCCCTTTCTACAATTCAGTCAAGAATGACAGGCTTAGAGAATGTCTTTGATAGATTAAGTCGAGAATCTTTTCAAGGTGGAAGGCATTCTTATTCAGAAACCTCCAAATTAGGCAGGCAGAGTGAAAATGTTGCCTCTCCCAGGTTCTCCATCTGCACTCCAAGGCCCTCTGTAGAACTTAATAATAAGCAGTCAGGCTCTATGTCAGTTAAAAATTCTGAAATTTGGGAGAAAAAGACATTTTCAAGGAGCCAACCGGGGATTCATTCTGGAGATAGTTCAGATATGTGGAAAAGTTACAAGGTCAAGGCTGCCAGAAAAGGTACAGAGAAGGATGTTTTGAACAGCTCAGCGAAGGATACAACAAGAATGGGTTTGGTAAAAAATGAAGGTATCTTTTCTGCTACCAGAACAACCAATGCCAGAAATGGCTGTTCTGAGACTAACACCAACTGCTGGAAGCATGTAAAACGTCTTGTATGTGAAGGGGATCTAAACACTGCATATATGGAAGCTTTGTGTTTCAATGATGAGCTTATTCTCGTTGAGCTTTTGAATTCTACTGGTCCAGTTATAGAATGTTTATCAGTCAAGACAATCAATGCTCTTCTTAGCACTTTAGCATCACATCTTCTGGAAGGAAAATTATTTAGTATGATAATCCCCTGGCTGCAACAGGCAAGTTCACGTACTCTTATCATGTATTGCACATCGATCTATTGATTATCATTTTGAATTCTGCGTTCCTTTCATTAAGTGGCTTCCTTGGAATAAATAAGTGTATCTTTAAAATATGTACAGATCTCAATGTTCTTTTGATGGTTATTTATGCTTTTATGCCATGTGAAAAAGTGTTGATGGGAACTGATAATAACGGTCATGATCCGAAATGTATTATTAGATATAAGTGTCACAACTGGTAGTTATGGGTAACATTTAAGAGCAATAATCTGTTATTAGATCATGTCAGAGCAGGATATGTGATAGAAAATAACTTGTTCTGCATTAATTGTTCTGTATTACTTCTGCATTAGAATTAGAAACTGCCTTGCTCAAACTATGCATAACTCATAGACAAACAAGCCTTTTCATACGTGATTGAGTAAGTAAATTGATCAAGGGATGCCTTAATATTTCATTGTAAATATTGTTTGTAGACAAATCATTGCTTACAGCTTCTATCAGTTTTTCTTTGCCTTTGATGCTTAGGCTATGCTCTATATCATCTTTGCTAGATCATTTATTGGTCTTTATACGTGTCCCGACCACCCTAGGTGGACTTTGACGATTTTTTTGTATTGATTTAATTCCTCTAAAGTGAGGAAACTGAGAAAGTGAGGGTGCATCAACCGTTGATTTAAAGTATGATAGGTAAAGGTACTTCAGTAAAAATCAGCTAAACACATTTCCTCACTTAGCAAAACCCTCTTTGCTCTCTGTTAACTTATACTGCAATGCATTTATTGTTATTTTATCTTGTCTAGTATATTAATATCTTATTTTTCTCTTTTGCTGCATTGAGTTTATTCTCTTGATAGTGTGTTACAGTCCAATATGAATGGCCTCAAAACGTTGTTGTAAAACTCAAACTAGAGAATCAATTACCGATGCCCCTGGTTAAAGTAAAACCACGTGAAGCGTGTATAACTATCAAATCAGTTAGTTTTCGAGTTTTTCTTCAGTCTGGGTTTTATTGCTTCACTTTGCAATAGTAGAAGTAAATTATAATAAATACCATGTCAACGAATTCTCACTTTCGTGTAATAAGCTTTTAAGTCGGGCATTTCTGTCTTTGAATTTATATGCCGTTTACTTTGGGAAATCTGAACCTTTAAAGTAATCTTGTTGTAGATTGTTGAAACGAGTACTATCCATGGACCAAATTGCATTGCTATCTCTATTGAAACCAAGGAACAGCTTTTATCGGCAATTCAGGAGGCCGTGAATCTGAACATTTTCAGTCATTCAGAAAGAAGGCGTGCTGCTGAATTAGCAGTGAAATTACATCGTTTATGGGGTAAGACAGCTGAAAATTGATATTTGTGTAGCTGACGAAAAATTCATCAGTGTAGCCATTTTCTATTGGGGCTCGGATCTCGTCCCTGTTTGAACTCAGCCAGTTCTTGCTGTATGTATTTCGTTAGAACGTTGGGTTTTGCGAATAATGTGCTAGTATTTCTGGAGTGTTTTTCTTTTCTTTCTTTTCCGGATTGATAGCTATGTGTATTCTGATCGGAAGAAGAGTATTGCATCTTTGTGAATGGATGTCATTATGTTCGTTTTTTGAGTGCTCATTGTAGACTTTTTCACAGTTCATTAATACCGAAATCGCTAAACAGAAAACCTAGATATTCTCATCAAATGCCACAGCGAATTTCTTGAGCCACTCTGGATTAAAAAAGAACGAAATCAAGGAAAAAGAGACAAGATAACAATTTCTGCTTACGTGTTTGGATAACAATTTATGAGCAGAAACAAAGCAGAAGTTTCGGAGGGTAAACATTTTTCATCCCTTAAAATCCTCAATCTAAGAACACAAATAATGTTAAAGTTAGTTTTGGAGGATCTATGTGAGATATTTTTCTCCCACGTTTTAAATGAATCCCAAAACAATAAAAATTTAGCGTAAGTGTGTTATTCTCCTCTCATTTCCTGAACACTAGTAAAGAGGATTAAGTTATTCACAAAGACATTCTAGCAAGATTATGATTCCGTTAAATTCCTTTCCAAAACATTGGTTAAATTCCTTCCGTCCACCAGTACTAATTTTTATTCTGTTGGTTCATTGATTTTATGATCTTGAAGAAATAATTAGAGTCTACTAATTCAAACTCAATTTAATGCTATGGGATAGATGCTGTCGAACATATTCCTTCCACTAAAATTACAAAACTCATACATGTTTTTAGATAATTTTTTAAATTAAGAAGAGTTTTGCTTCTTGTGGATTATCTATCCGATGCCCTGTCCTTGAACTTTCACGTAATTAATCAAAGTTCTAGAGTATCTTGATCTAAAGTGCTAATCAAGCTGAAAGAGATCAATGCATTTGTTTACTGAAAAAGAAATTAACTTGAAATATCACAATCTCACCGATTTATTTTATATGCTTAAATAGTATTGTTGTACAGTATGCTTAGTGTTACGGACAAGTTGTCCAAGGAAAGACTAATTGAATATAACAATCACAATCTCACCGATTTATTTTATACGTTGCAGCCAAACACAATTCGTAGAAATATAAATTATAAATTATAATCGCTTTGACTGATACGTAGTGCACAAGCAAAGCAAATACCAAACACTCAAATTGAGGCAAGGCAAGTTAAGGGTTTGGTCCTCAACCTTAACCACGCAATACTTGGCGACGATACTCTCCCAAAGCCCATATGGGAAAGATGTTTCGATAAGATGAGTAATTCAGGGTACAGTTCCTCATGAAAACTCCTGTGATCTCCTGTCAACCAATAAAATAGAAAATACATATTGATGATCGATAAATGTCATGCTGTGCTCATTAAATCTGTTTTTCTGGGTATGAAATCAATTACCTGCTGTGGGAAATCTCCATCTTCCATTTGTGAATTGATAAGTAACTTTATTCCACGGTGTATAGGTGTGGGATCTATCTCAGCCTTTTTTTCAGCAAAACATTCACAATTAGCACAATAACATACACTATAAAAATCTAATACTACTTTATTACTAACCTGTCCTGCATGGATAAGGGACAACACAGCCCACGAAGTTTGGACTAAGTTTGCAAGGTTGCCTTTGAGGTTTGTATAAACCTAAATGACAGAGAAAAGCGGAGTAAGTATAATCCTTAATCATACTCGAATTGGTTTATTTTATTGTGTGGGCATATAAATGGATGGAAGGTATATATATGTACCTTGTTTTGGCTGGACAAATAGCTCTCTCCCCATCCACCATTAGGAAGCTGCTTTGACAACAAAAATTGACAAGCTTTGCGTAGGGAAGGACTGGTATGGTAGTTCTTTCCGCAGTCTCTTAGTCCCGCTACTGCAAACCAGGTACCATAGGTATAGCAAATACCCCAACAACCGTACCTGTTCAAGTGCATCACTACATTACCAAAGTAGAAGAGACAAATCAAGGACACACACAACGTGAGATACAAATACAATACCATGAGCCATCAGGATTTTGCTTGCTTTCAATGAAATGGATTGCTTTGGAAATGCAGCGATCTATTTCCTTTCTTCTGTGCTCTGGGTATAGCTTTCTGAAGAGAGCCAGTCCCTGCAGTGTTGATCCAGTGCATTCCACATACCTATTTCACATCATGGAACATAGCAAGTTAGTAGGTGCAAGCATCATCAGGTTTGTTTGTGAATTCATTGTCACAGATTGTAATCTTACTCTCTCTCAATGAGAGTGTCTTCAAAGAATTCGGTTGGATTGAATTTCTGCAGCACACTTAGCATAAGATGCAAGTCGTGACTTAGTTAAAGGCAAAATCCCACGTCACTGTATTTCCTTACCTCTAACCAACGATAGGCTCTTTGAGGTTCCCAAGCAGGGAAACCGCCATTACTGCTCTGAAGAGAGAGTATGACATTAACAGCATCAAAAAATCGCTGTGATTCCATTCTTTCCCCAACTAGATCAGTTGGCATTTCTGACAGAAGGAGTGCAGCCTGTGCATATACAAATATATTATAAGAAAGAAAGTGTGATGTTCATGTTCATGTCTATGTATTGCATGGATTGATTTTGGTGAATCTTGCCTTGAGTCCTTCTGCCGTGCAGTCTGAGACTTGCCAACCTTGATCATGCATTGAGAATGTCCAGCTTCCTTTGGATATGTGTCTGTACATTGCTTTGAAGTCACCAGATGGGTTTTCACTGACCTTTAAACAAATAATTAACATCCACCTCTCATTATTTATTTCAAAAGCAAGGATTAATTAAGTTATATGAGAGAAAAGTTAGTACTTGTGAAGCCTTCACGAAGTCGTGTGCTTTCCGAAGTGTAGGCCCATACTCTTCACTCACATCACAACTGAGTATTGCCTGAATAGCAAATGCAGCATCCCACATTTGGCTCCCAAAACTCTGCAGTGGTAAATTCAATTACATGATTCAACATCTTCAATAACACTTCACAACCAATCAATACAACTTTAGATTCAAGCTCAACAGCTTCAATCATTCACAATAAATATTCTCTTGTTCGACCCAGTTATGATAAGCATGTAAATATTTAACGATCTATCTAATCTATTTGCTAACGGTGAAATAGAGCGTGCAAGGAAAAAAACGCAGTAATAGATAGAAAATGTGGGTTATTTAGAAGAAAAGAAATGCATTACTTTGACTAAGTCTCACTCTTATCAAAATACAAGTTGATGTTTCAAGACAAATTGTTAGTTAGTTAGTAAGAAAGAGTAAAGATAATTTATGAAAATAACAATAATAACATCCATAGAATAATTATTTAAAGTTCTTTTACCACATTGGTGTATTTTTTTTTTAAAAAAAATACCAATAAATATATTTCTAAAAAATTACATAAATAAATAAGTCGTAATTCAGAATAATTATTTTAAAATATAAATTTTTTATTTTCTAAACACGACTATAGACTAATAATGATGAACCACTTTTAATTCATTTTTACAAGATTATTTTTTAAATACATGATTTCAATTTTTTTACTATTCTTTTTATTTTTATAGAAGTCATACTTACTATCAACAATTCCTTCCAACTTTTATGCTCTTTTACTTTTTTCATTTTTTTCTTTCAACTTTTATTCTTTCTTTATTTTTATATTTTTATATATTTTTTATTTCATTTTTTAGCATGACTTCTCTCTTTCTTTTTTCAAAAAGCCATGCTTCAATATTTCTTTCTTTTTTAATTTTTCTATTTTTTTATGATCTTTACATTTCTACATAATTTTTTTATTTAAAATATTTTTTAATAATTTGATTAATGAAATTTTTAAACTTTTTTATTTTTTTTCTAAATTTTTTCATAATCATATATTTTTATTAATTTGATTAATAAAAAATAATTGTTTTAATATTTTTACTCTATATAATTTGTATGCTTTTTTTAATCTTACATAACTTTTTTACTTTTATTTTTTTGGATAATTTGATTATTAAAAATATATACCTAAATTTTATTTATTAAAGAGATATACATATATATATATATATATATATATATATATATATATATATATATATATATATATATATATATATATATATATATATATATATATATATATATATATATATA
>Ga0209489_103607_pt1 | contig 29870 bp, 11 predicted proteins | sample SiratrowhiteBW_FD_187527 | JGI IMG/M metagenome (GOLD analysis project Ga0209489, IMG submission 187527) | Root nodule microbial communities of legume samples collected from California, USA - Siratro white BW (SPAdes) (version 2) | ecosystem: Host-associated > Plants > Roots > Nodule | place...
TATATATATATATATAGAGAGAGAGAGAGAGAGAGAGAGAGGAGTGGAAAATTATATTTTAGGAATTTTAAAAGTTATGTTATATTAACTATCAAATCTCTAAAAGATTCACTAGCTAATAGTTAAGTTTTGAAAAATCTTAATTGTAGGGTACTAAAATATTTTAATTATATGCTAATTTTTTAATGATTGTTTTCTCCAAGTTAAAATTTTATTTTTGTATTAAGTATATGAATTATAATTTTAATTATTTAGTTATTTTTTTTAAAAATTACCTTTTTTAATTTTTTTTCTGGAACCTTTTATCACTTTTCTCTCAGATTTATGATATAATCTTTATCCGTTTTCCAATCAATATATTATTGAGTAGATGATAAAGTAAGACTAATTTTAACTGATCAAAATTTCTGATAAAGTAAATTCATTTATATTTTATATATTTTTTAGTCTTTTCTAAATTTAGGTTAAAGTTTTGAATTCTCGATGAGATGGGTGGTTAGAGGATGTTTCATCAAAATTACCATATATTTTTGGTGTTTCTCAAGTGATAGAAGATTTTAAAGAGATTTTTTAAATGTTTTTCTTCTTTTTAGATTTGAAAAACAAGTGTCACTACATAAGAATAACAGATAAGTTTATTTTTATTTTAGTTGTATTTTAAGTTGAAGGCGGATATTTGAAGATGATTTAGATTGAAAAGGGTTAAGTAGTTGTATTTTGAGTTGAAGGTGAATGTTTGAAGATGATTTAGATTGAAAAGGGTTAAGCAGATCTTGCAGTTATAAAAATAGGTTCTAAAAATATAATTTTAGCTAGTTGTATGGAGTAAGTTAAAAATGCAAAAGTATGTGAAATTCTGATTTTTGACTATAGATGATATTGTTAATTATTGAATTTAATTTCTATATGATTGAATTTATTTTGGATTATGGTAATGAGTTTTTTTTTTTTTAAAGTAGTCATTTTAAATATACTAGATATCTCCGAGTTATGAAATGATACTGTAATATTGAATTATGTTTTAAACTGTTAAGAATTATTAAATTGATAGAATATATTTTGGATGAATTTTTAAATATTTTTGAAATATTATATTTTTTGATTTTTTTTTGTTGATATTTTTACTCGAGTAAAAATAGAACTAACACAAATTTTCAACTAAATAAAATGTTTTTTTGTTCAATTGAAAAATTAAAGTAAAACAATAATCTTTCGTTCAATTTAAAGTGAATGAAAGTTTTGTTCCTAAGCAAGAGTCACATGATGCAAAAAACATATTGTATCATGTGTATTTTGGACACAAATAATATTTTTTAAAACAATGACAGTAGATTAAAGTACCTGTTGATCTAAAATAAAAAATTAACAAAATAAAATAAAAGAATACATCTTTGTTACCATTTAATCATCAATCATTACTATATTTTATTCTTTATAAGATATTCTTTTATTTCAAAGAAGTGAAATCTTCCACTTGTTTTTTTTTTATCTCTTTTCTTATTGAATAACATAATATAATAGATATATAAAAAAGGAAAACAATCATATATTATTAATATGGTGGTACTAAACTGTTATTTTATAATAAAAAATAATTAATTATCTCTTCTAATCATGATATTGTCTTCCAACCAAATGCCTGTTACTTCAGGTCATCAATAAAGGACAACCTGTTTGGACCAAAATGTAAATTAATGAATACAATGTAATTAAGCAAGTACTAAGTTTATATAAATTTTAAAAAAGAATTTTTTTTAAAAATAAATAATTTTAAAATATATTTATTTCAAAATTATATAGAATTTATTAATTTAAATTATTTATTTTTAAATAGATAAATTAAATAAATACATAAAATTAAATATTTTATTTTTATTAAAAACCTTTTTTAAAATAAGAACAAATAATTAGTTCAAAATAAAAAACTATTAAAATGGCCAGTCATACTTTTTAGTAAAAATTAATAAAAAATTAGTCACTAAGAAATTGTTTACCTGTGTTAAAATAAATTATAAACATTACAGTGACTAGAGCATCAAAATTTCCAATTTTTTCTTTTTTTCAAAACCAAAAGTTGTTCCTTGTAGACAACACATTCTACATATCCTTATTTACTTCATTATTCTGAAATTGATGATGTTGACAGATGGCCTCTTGAAAAGGTAATTTAATGATGAATATTTAATTATAAATAAACTTATGCTTAATAACTTAATAATTAATTTTATTTACTTTTTTTGGATATTATTCAGTTAAATATATTTACTTATATTGTTAATAATGTATTGTGGTTCCAGTTACTGAATTTAACATCAATAAGACTAAAGCTATACAGCTATACAATATCAATGTTCTCTAGATGTAAATTAGAATTTGAAACTGAACATTTTAAAGAATTATCTTCCAGCAATAGATTTGCTTAGAAATATTTCCTCCTGAAAGATAATTTCAAATTATTATTATTATTATTTTTCTCTTTTTATCTGTCTTTTTAATTTTTTATTAAAATATAACCTGTTTATCAATAATAAAAAATAAAGTTATATCACAATATATCTAAAATATGTATTTATCATAATATAATTTATACATTTATTATAAATAAAAAACACATAAAATAATAGTTTATTAAGTACACATTGCATCTGGTGTAACAGTAACTAGTAACAATAGAAAAATCTAGAATACAATTCCATCTAGTTATTAAGAACTAAAAAAGTAGAAACGGAGCACCGGCGATAATAGTAATAATAATAATTAAATAAATAAATTTGTCCATAATATTTGTTTGTTGGTTATTTTGTTTTTCTCTCCTACGGCGATGATTCCTAATACAGTTGAACTTAACTGACACGTCTTCCCCATTATTTCGACACCTTCAAGATTTCGATGCTTTTACTTTTTCACGCAACAATCTGCTGACCCAGAACGTCATTAACCTCATCGAGCTCAAAAGCTTCATTTTTTCTGCCTCATTTCTTATTTTCCTCATCTGGGTCTTCGCCCTTTGATCACGCTCTGAATTAATTGCACTTTGAATTTCAGTTTTTCCGGTTCATCCTGATCTTCTTCCTTTTCTCGTGCGGGAAGAAGAAGGAGAAGATGGGCACAAGACTGAGTCTTTTGTTGTCTGTTTGGGCTTTGCTATTGGGGTGTACTTTGGGTAGGTTTGTGGTTGAGAAGAACAGTTTGAGAGTGACTGCTCCCACATCGTTGAAGGGGACATATGAATGTGCAATTGGAAATTTTGGGGTTCCCAAGTATGGAGGAACATTGGTTGGTTCTGTGGTATACCCAAAGGTGAATCAGAAGGGGTGTTTCAACTTCACTGATGTCAATTTTCAGTCCAAGCCAGGAGCCTTCCCCACTTTTCTTCTCGTTGATCGTGGAGGTGAAATTCTCATCACTTTTAAAATCTTCTCCACTTTGTGAATACCCCATAAAGGAGCCGAAAAGGGAAATGACATATGATTGTGGTAATTTTGAATATGTTGTTAATCAGAATTGCTATGTTTGTTTTTTTTTTGTTTCTTATGGCATGAGATGGAAAATTGGGTTAGTTGTTCAATTAATTTAATAATGAATAGCCCTTTTTTTTGTAAGTTGGGAACATTGTTTACTTACTGTGGTTGGTAAGTTTACCGGGAGTTGTTGCAAAAGATGTTATAAATGTTGCATTCAATGCTCACGTCCATAAATAGTGCATAATTTCTTTTGTGTTTAAGAGTGTGTTTGATTTCTATTCTTAGTTAAAACCTGTTTTTAGTTTTTGGATGAGAAATTGATTGCTGAGTAGTACGAAATAATTGTAGAAAACAGATTCTAAAACTGAAATATAAGAAGGAAATCAAACAGGCCCTAACTTTTGCCCTATAAAGTATTTATTGTCGTGGAACCATTAGAAAAGAAACAGAAAAAAAGACATTTTTGTGGTATGATGATAACTATTTTATTTCTAGAATGTATGTCACCATGCCTAGGTTGTTAGGAACACAGCCACGCAAAAATGGTTCAACCCTTTAAATTTTTTCTCTGGTGATTTTGGTAGATTGCTACTTCACTTTGAAGGCATGGAATGCACAGAATGCTGGAGCAGCAGCTATTATTGTAGCAGATGACAAGGCAGAAACATTGATCACTATGGACACTCCTGAAGAAGGGAAAGGTACAAGTGATGATTATGTGGAAAACATTAGTATTCCTTCTGCTCTTATCAGCAAATCCTTGGGGGATAGCATCAAGAAAGCTCTCTCTGATGGGGACATGGTTAACATGAATCTTGATTGGAGAGAGGCTCTTCCACATCCTGATGATAGAGTTGAGTATGAGTTATGGACAAACAGCAACGACGAGTGTGGACCAAAGTGTGACAGTCTAATTAATTTTCTGAAGGACTTTAAAGGGGTAGCTCAGCTGCTAGAGCAGAAAGGGTTCACTCAGTTTACCCCTCGCTATATAACTTGGTTTTGTCCTGAAGCATTTCTCTTGAGCAAACAGTGTAAGTCTCAATGCATAAACAATGGAAGGTACTGTGCTCCAGATCCTGAGCAAGATTTCAATAGAGGGTATGATGGAAAAGATGTTGTTGTTCAAAACTTACGCCAAGCTTGCTTCTTTAAAGTAGCAAATGAAAGTGGAAAGCCTTGGCAGTGGTGGGACTATGTTACCGACTTTTCGATTCGTTGCCCCATGAAAGAGAACAAGTACACAGAAGAATGCTCTGATGAAGTTATTAAATCTCTTGGTATGTTGGGCAGTTCACTGTCATCATTCGAAACCGAACTATAGAATCATATACCTAATATAGTTTCTTTTTCAATTTTTTGTTTTCTAGCGTAAACTAAACTACTTTTCTTTTGTTATCTCAAATGTTCTTTCAAAGAGGTTTATCAAATCATTCTAATGAAGATATTTTGCCTCCCCACGAATCTATTTTCTTTTCAGGTGCTGATCTGAAGAAGATCAAGGACTGCGTTGGTGATCCCCATGCAGATGCTGAAAATCCTGTTCTTAAGGCTGAGCAGGATGCACAGGTTAGCTCTCTAAAATGCAAACTTTTCCTTGTTTTATTCTCGTTGCCTTTTCCTTTCATTTAGGCCATGAAGTTGTTTTATGAGTGTATTGTAATATGTTCTAACTTGGATTGCAGATTGGCAAAGACACTCGTGGTGATGTCACTATACTGCCAACTCTTGTTATAAACAACAGACAGTATAGAGGTCCGAGGAAGCTTTTCTAGATGTCTTGACTTATATTTGCTGCTTTATATATTATATTTTATAATATGTGTTTTAACCGCTTTTAGGTAAGTTGTCAAGACCCGCTGTTCTCAAGGCAATCTGTGCAGGTTTCCTAGAGACCACTGAACCATCAGTTTGCTTAACTTCAGGTCCTTTTTTCCTTACCTTTTTGTTTTTAATTTCTATTTTCCTCCTTGAAACTTGTCCCTTTCTGCAGAAGAAATCATCTGTGACATTAGGAACTCTTTTCTGCTTCTATTGTTACTTGCTTTATATATAACTGCTTCAAATGATTTGATTTATTTGTTACCTTTTATCTGTCACCAAGCAGTGTCTCTATTTGGCTAAAGTTGGTGAAAATTTAAAATTTATTCTTTCTACTTTTTTTCTTATTTTGATGTTTCCTTTTTACAATTTTTATTAAAGAAATAATGTAGATTTTGATCTAGGTAAAATTGAAGGTGTACTGGTAGCTGAGTCTTTAAAAACCCAATCTTGTTCAAATGCTAATGATTTTACCGATTACTTTTTGCAGAAATGGAAACAAATGAGTGTTTGGTAAACAATGGTGGTTGTTGGAAGGAAAAATCCTCTAACATTACTGCTTGCAGGGTAATTGGTTGACTGAACCTTGTTAGGCACATTTTATGGTTTTTACTTCATCTGGGCTTCTGCTTCTTCTGGTTTTAACCATCTACTTATGTTTTTCTAATTATAGGACACTTTCCGAGGAAGAGTATGTGAATGCCCTATAGTACAAAATGTGAAATTTGTTGGAGATGGATATACCCACTGTGAAGGTAAAATAGTTCTTGAATTCAGATAAATTGCTTCATTCTCCATTCTACACATTTTAAAATCTATTTATTCCAGAAACAAGCCAAACAGAACACTCATCATCATCATCCCACCAAATTGGTCTTTATAGTTTTACCTCGTTCTGTTCCATTTACACTCTTGATCTCTATTCACGGTTGTCATTCTACCTTGTTTATGTGTCGGGGAGGTTGGGAAGCTTGAAATTGTGCTAATTTCAGTTTTTTATGCGTTTAATTCTCATGAGAATTTGAATGTGTTAACAGCATCGGGAACCTTGAGCTGTGACTTCCACAATGGTGGTTGTTGGAAGGGATCTCAAGGTGGCAGGGCTTACACCGCTTGTCAGGTAAGTTATCTCAGTCAGTCATCCTTTTGTGCATGTTTTTGGTTAGAAGGGCAGGAGTAAAACTGATATGATAGATATTAATTGTCATTTGTTTCTTCAATAATAATGCAGGATGACTACAAAAAAGGTTGTACATGTCCTCCTGGGTTCAGAGGTGATGGAGTCCAGTCATGTGAAGGTATAAATTTGGTGGTTTTGTGGTATTTGGCAAATAATAAGCACAAATTAGAGAGTGGCTCCTCTTGGTGGAGCAGTGCAGAGTGGCTGGATTCTAGAAATATATTTAGCTTTTTTACATTTTTGCTTCTGATTGTGCTGCAGATATTGATGAGTGCAAAGAGAAAACAGCCTGCCAGTGTCCAGGTTGCAAATGCAAAAACACCTGGGGAAGTTATGAGTGCAAATGCGGTAGTGGTTTGTTCTACTCACGAGAAAATGACACGTGTCTAGGTGAGGCTTACTTAGTTTTTCAATCTTTGTGAGAAACATGACTTTGTCCATTGACAATGCTTCATTGGTCTTTCCTTTTCCATCTGTAAAGTGTCAAGGTTTTCTTTGAGAAGCTTATGAGCTTCATAATTGCATCTTAAACCAAAATGGAAAATTCTAGTATGCTTCGGTGTTGTAGGTATTCTTTGTTTGTTGCTGAGTGCTGAAGTTTTAGATTGTGCCATATTTCTGTTTCAATCTTACCTATGCAGACACTCTTTGTATAGCTATTGAGATTTAAAGGTTGATTAATTTAGCTTTCAATTTCTTGATGTCATTATGCAGGTGCATATTCTGCTTCAGGGGTGAGCATCTGGATGATTATCCTCATTGTAATTGTTGCTGCTTCTGGAGGATATGCATTTTACAAGTACAGAATCCAGGTATGATTGCTGCAAGTTTTGATGTTTCTGCCTTTGGTTTTCTTTTATTTATTTTGAGTCTTGTTGATTAAAATGTTGACAACATTTTTATGCATATTCATCCTAGAATTAGTTGTTAATCTTTTTTGTTGAAATAATTATATGCAGAGATACATGGATTCAGAAATACGGGCAATTATGGCACAATACATGCCTTTGGATAATCAACCTGAGGTCCCTAATCAAGCTCATCACAACATCTAGATGGAGATAGCCGATATTCATCAGCATTCTCTGCTTATACTCTCAGCCTCTCCCTCTCACGATATCCTTTGTTATTATTTAGCTTTGTAAATTCCAAACCAATGTGGTCTTTTTCTCCTGTTTCTGCACATGACATTTTTTCTTGGCATGGAAGGGTAGGTATAAATTATGCTTTTTAGTTTCTTAGAAGCTTTTTATAATGAACTATAAATTTTCTTCAAACTAAATGCATTTTTCTTTCATATGATTTTAAAAGGATATAATTTTTTTATTTACTTTTTATGTAAACTAGTTTTGCTTAATGAGTTGACACAACTTTGTCTTGAGAAGATAATTGTCTTTGTACTCTAAAACTATCACCATTATATGAATGTTTTAGGATATGACAAGATATATGAAGAAGATAAGAGTAATGATAAAAACAAGATATATTAATGTTTTATGTACACGGGATGAAATTATGTTATCTTATCTCCTGGGCTAGATAGGGTATATAGTTATATAATAGGAGATATATATTATGTTCAAATGATAATATTATATTTTTTTGTTAAAAAATAAGGTAGTTCGTTTTGTAACTATAAAAAAAATTATGGGTAGTAAAATTATTTTAAATAATTATTAAAGTAATAATATGTTTAGACGACGTGATTCATAACAATTTTGAAAAAAAAAATTAAAAGAACGAATTATATTGAAAACCATAATCAACCAAATAAAATTGAATTTCTTGATTTTGAGTAACAATTTACAATACAAAATAAATTCTTCAATATCTGGCACGAGTAAGATGTTTCTAGATAGTTCCATCAAATCGTTTGAAATAACAATAAACATCACCAAAAAGGTTTGTGACAAAAATTGTTTAAAAAGTTTGTAACAACCTATGAAGTTTAAAAAAATCTACCTAAAAACATTGACTTAAAAGCAACATTGTATATTTGTATAAATTTGATATATTCACTGTTTCACGAAATTCAATAAGCGGCACACTCCTAAAACCTGTGCAATTGATGAGGCTTAAACAATATCTTCCATAAAAAAAGAAAATCATCTTAATTAGATAGAAATACCATAGTGCAACATGACTCACTAACAAAGTCCTATAATCTCTATAGGACTTTGTTATTATCTGACACACTTTCCATGAATATATAGTTATCCCTATTACGAACTTATGAATTTCCACGTAAATAATACAATAAAAAATAGTATAAATAAAAAAATGAAAGAAAAATATTAAATCATTGTCTCATCTACAATTTCATTTTTCATGTTACACTTTTTCTTACATTTTGTCTAACTAGTGCATAGAAGAAAAAGAAGAAGAAAAAGGTAATTGTAAGATTAAAATTATCCAAAATCCACTTTATAATACCCAATTGTGAGCATGCTTTTAAAATCAGTTCTGAATATCTGAAAGTGAAAGAAAATATTTATGAAAGTAGATTTTTTATACAATAACACAATATTTGGTTCGTTTGATGAGTATTTACATGGACACAGATTTCTACGTACACGATTTTTCAAAGTAATCATGAATTTGTTATTCTTCCCCAAATCAAAGTAAATCAACAATCAAGTATCTATTTTTTCCAAAATCAAATAAAACCCAATTTGATAAGAACATAGCAATTACCCTAAAAATAAAATTATAGAATAGGATAAAAAGAGAAGAAAAAGTGATAAGGAAGTAATTTATCCTAGAAAAAAAAGTATTATCCAATGATAAAAACATTATTGAACTATAAAGACAATAATTCTGATAAGTGAAAATGCTTAGATGTGTCCATAAACTTTTATTATGAGATATTAAAGAATTGATGGATTAAACAAGATAAAAGAAACTCTAATTTCATATTCATAGTTAAGTGAGCTACTCAGTCAAATGAAAGTCACATTAATTAGGAGATAAAAAAAGTCCAATAGAAAGGAATTCAAATAATTTGTTAGCATTAAATTGATATTCGCATGCAGAGGAACATAATTAAGTTAAGTTCAAAATAAACTTAAGTATAAGAGATCAAATATAAAAATGTCTTTAATAATAACAAGATTCTTCACATCATATTTTATGTATAACCAATTTTCATTCCATTATTTCTAACTGGAACATCAGAGCTTTTCATGTATTAATGGAATGTCCTTGTCAATGATCACTACAGTTTAGTGTTTGAAAGTTTTGTATCATCTATTTTAGTATTGGACTGTGGTTTATATATTTATTGGGTGACTTTACTTAAAACTAATTGATTTTATGTTTGAAATTTATAATTCAAATGGCTAATTATATAGTGGGACAAACTCGCCTAGTCTGACATGTTGAGGATTAAATTTCGAATGAAATTTCACAGTGGATATGAATTGTTAGAGTAGGCAACTTGACCTTCATTTTAATGCATATATTTTCTGTACAAATTGGTAAAAATATGTCCTGCCAAAATGTTATTATTGAAGATTGTTAGAGTAGACATGTCTATTCAAGATGTTATTATTTCCAAAGATGGTAATTTAGTAACGGATTAAAAAAATGGGACAATTTGAAAGTTGGTAATTTAGTAAGAGATTAAAAATTAGCAAATTTTGCAATGTTTCTAAATGAATATTAATTAATGTCAATTAATTTCAGAACATACTTATAAGCAATTCTGTTCATTTTTTTATTAATGTGACTAATGTACTATTGAAGGAACAAATGATAATGAAGCAATAAAATTGTTGTAGGCAAGCCTTTCAGCCGTATTATGACTATGCATCCTAACACATCCTATAAACTATATTAAGCTATAAACTAATTAAGAATATGTTATGATTTATATGTATGATCTACAGCTAATTCTTTCTAGTAAATGAAGAAAGAGTATAAAAAAAGACAAGTTCTTCCTGCACCCTAATAAAAAATTTTCATACCGCAAATGCCCTTGTATGACAACCGGATGACACTTCCATCCGGTTGTTAATTTTTTTTTAAATGACAACCGGATGGGGTGTCATCCAGTTCTCATTTTCAAATCAAAATGATAACCGGATAAAACCCATCCGGTTCTCATAGTCCAAATCAAAAACAGATTAATTTTTCAATTTGGATTATGAGAACCGGATGGGTTTCATCCGGTTATATTAGAATCAATTTCACTCCAAAATCAATTTCATATAAATTCAAAACTTTCTGCATCATCCAAACATATCTAAAGTATATGCCTCCTGACTTGTATATATTAGAATCTGTAACCGTTCAAGGTTACACTCTCCAAGTTACCATCTGCAGCTTACAGGAGGTTAGAGAGATCAAGGAGATATCGGCAAAGATATATCTAGATTTTAGCAATATCCCATGTCAAAGGTTAATCATAATTTAATAATATTAGTAATTTTCCACAAAATTCACAACTAAACACGAAACTACAAGCGAAATTATATCCACGTTCTCCAAGCTCCATTTTTCAACGTATGAAACCATAACCCAAAGCAGTGGGTCTTTTAGTCTTGATGACCCAGCCCGTGAAAAACTGAAAAAAATGATCACCAAAATTTATTCTGACCATCTTCAAGTAGATCTTCAGTATTTTACCCGATCTTCACGCCTATCTTCAATTCTTTACACTAAGTGGCAAATAGGAATAGATTATAAAAGCAGTACAAAGAAACGAGCATATGTTGAAAGACAGGACTTCTCTTACATATTCGCCTGTAAGCATTTAGGATTAAAATAATGTCTACGAATTTAAAAGGCTGACCTCATCGTAGAACTAGTTTCCTGGTTCAGTTTCCAAGTTTGAGCCATTTTGTTGACTACGTTCCAGTACTATTCTATAGATATAAAATGCCGCTACTGCACCACTGCAGATGTTAAAGAAAGTCGTTACATAAACAAAGTATTAATAGAAAGATCAAAAACAAAGATTGAGCATAAGCCATATGATATTCCATTTCCAATCTACTTTTTCAGTTTAATTGAAACTTCATGTAAGTTTTCCACTTGGGTGTCATTTGTAAGAACCATTGTATTTTAAAGCTTCTGGCAGAATTGCAATATTTCAGCATTCCGAATTTCCAATTTAACAATCATTTGTTGGATCAAACTAAATGTTCAAAGCATTAATAAAATCTGGTTTTTTGTCAACCGCCTAGTTTGTGTTAAAATGAAATAGCAGAAAGTTACTAAGATTATCTCCAATTAACTCCAAAATGAAGGCCAAAAAAGGTTCACATGTAAGTAAAATAATAATGATGTTTCAAGAACCTGATCAGGGCAGTGAAATAAGATGATCCCTGGAAAAAAGAAAAGAATGTGAAACTATCAAATGTTTGAAACCAATATTAATTTATTTGCATGAAAGTTAAATTAATCTTGATAAATACTCAACGTAATGAAATGCTTACTTTGCCTATCGAGTTTATCTCCCGCAGAAACAATATGCCTGCTATAGCTGCAAGTCCAACAAGTAAAATAAGCTTCAAGATAGAGAAACAAACAATACGCAATTTAAAAAGGTTAAATGCATAGCTAGTCTGAAACTAATAAACTTAATTAGATTTTGACAAAAAAAAGTTTGTGTGTTTTTTAAGTATAAGACCACATGTATACTCTATGGAAACAATTCCGGTCGAATAGTTGGCAAAGTTCTTTATCCAAGTATTTAACATACTACATCTGCACTCAAACTGGAAACCGTTGATTAAATTGGAACAATCCAATACCAGTTAATCCATAAAGATGGAAACATAATTTCATCATTAAAAGTGTAAAGAATGTTTTATTTCTTCTTTAATTATAACATATTTGATTACAATTTGTGTAGTATTTAAAATACTGCGAACAAAAACAATTCAAAGCAAATAGTCTCTTTTTCAAGTCTTATGGATGGAAAAAAGTAGGGATTAGGAAAGTTTTGCCCCCTGAAATGGATGCTCGCAATGCAGGATAACTTGAATTAGTCTGGAATTAATGTAGGCAACTTTCTACCAAGGATCTCATCCAATAAATAAATAAATATCAAATATAGAAGGCATCAATTATACAGAAAAGTAACATTAATCCCTAAAATTATGCAACAGTGCTCTAAGACAAGTTCCAAGTTAGCATTGCAATGGTTAAGTAGACAGGCCAGTTTTTGTTTCCAACTCATATTTGAAGATTAAAAAAAGAAGCTCAAATGATTTTTTAAGAAATAAAATAATTGGAAATTCCCTAAACACAAAGTCGTCAATTGAACTGTTGAAGTATTAGTAACGACTCCAATTTTATACGGGAATATTAAATTCACCTCTCTTATAACCCAGTTCTGTGCTGAATAAAGGGGAAAGAGATAAGGATAGAAATAAAAAACAATTGAAGTGGAAAAGATATGTGGTTCACTTAGCTTATTTTGCATTCAATAGTTTATAATTAAAATATTACTAAAAGAGCATTTGAAAGAAATACAAGTATATATTTAAGAAAATTCAAACGCATTTACTTTTGTAATTCTTTTAGATGTGATGTCTTCTATTTAATGAGAAGCATATGATCTCACCAGTTTGGCCCTTCAAAGCAAGAGGAGAGGGGCGTCCTCTTTTATATGATTTCAGACTTAAAATGCTTAAAGCAAGGAGAGCACCACCTAAAATCACCCCAAACCTTATGGCTGCAACATTGCCTGTTACCATAAAGGAAAGGAAGCCACCAAGAGAAAGCAGCAAACCTACAAAGAGTACGAATTTGACAAAAATATTAATCAAAGTATGGAGGGAAAGAGGATGATAAATATCCCCAGTCAACATAATAGAAGTCATATAATTATTTAATGAGATAGTGGGTGTCGTGTCTGGAAACCGGGAGCCTAGAGTGGTATTTAATGAGATTACATCTATAGGGAACCGATATTGAGGCCCGAGGCCCATAAGCCAGGCCCTTAAATCATCCCAACATCTAAAAAGATTCCAGCATCAGTCCCTGTGCGAAGAATGGATAATATGTATGTAGTTTTATTACAGGATAATGACCATTAACACCACAGATACAACTCCTCTCAAAGGCTAATTCATATCAGCGATCAATTCTAATCCTTATTAGCTGCCACCCCTCCTAAGAAGTGAATGTGACCAAGTCATCTATAATATATGAGCAGTGTAATACTGGGTAAGAATTCTGTAATAAGAGCTTAACAAATTTGAACTCAAGAAATGAAAATCTTGCTTCACCATTCACTAGTACAATGATAAAAAGTAGCTTATATTGTAACAGCTTCACAACTACCATTCACCTCTCATAAAAAGTGCTTGTCCTAAACAGGATTTTCCTAATATGTACTTCCTCTTCCTCATTTACTCCCGTCAAGTAGGCTAAATTAGTATAGGAGTACTTCACCTTCGTTCTGCAAGTCCCCCTATGAAAACAATCTTTGAATTTGAGCTAGGACCTAACCTACCTTAACAACACAAATTTAACTTGTACAGTAAGAATTGCCTAAGCTTTATGAGCACTACTTAAATGATCTGATGTGTCGACGACATCCCATACAAAACTCAACCACGCAAAAACACGTTATTATTCATACCATAGGGCAGGCCAACATAGAAGTCCCTCAGTCCAGACAACTTCTGGATATCATCAGACGGCGCGGTGAACGTCTCCACAATGTCCTTCACCTCCGGCGAACTCTGTGCCGCCGCGGACAAATACTCCTTCCCTTCGTCGGTGATCTCCTTCGCGGCGGCGCTCAGCTCGTACTTCGTCTTATCCGCCAGCACCTTCAGCTGCTCCGTGGTTCCCTTCAGAATGACACTGGCCTTCTTCGAGTACTCATCATAAGCTTCCTGAGAAACGCCCTGAAACTTCACCGCCTGTTCCCTGAAAGTATCCAGCGCCTGCTTCCACGCCTCCTGCGACTCCTCAGACCCCGCATGGACATCACGCTCCTTCTCCACTTCGATCTCCCCGTGTTCCTACACAGTTCCCCAATTCAAATCACAAATTCATATACACTTCCGCTGTAACTAACTAACGAAGTGATTGACAGACTAATTCGCTTTGGCGTCTTACCGAATCTTGGTGAGAAGTGGCGAAAGCGACGGTTAATGGTTTCCGGCGGTGGAGGGTGAGGAAGGAGGCGGCGAGGGCGTTAGGGGGAGCCGCGTTAAGAGCGCGGGGTTTGAGTAAGGGGTGGAAGTTGGAGGTACGGGTGAACTTGTTGAATGGGAGAGAGAAATTGGAATGGGCGAGTTTAGGGTTTAACACCGAAACAGAATCCATTGTGAAAGTCATGGTGAGTGGAAGGTTGAGAGAGAGATGGTTGAGCTGGAGAGAAGCGAAGGTTACGAGAGAAAGAGAAGGTAGTGAAGAAAGCGATGGGATTTATAGTAAGGGAGATGGAAAATGAGATTGGAGTGTAGGTGTTTGTGAAAAGTGCTAAACCACCCACAACAGAGAGGGAAGATTTGCTCCTGAGAAGGTGACACCTGTATTTAAGGATTCATCAGAAGTTTGTTCCCTTGGAATCTCCCGAGTCCAAGCAATTGCTCTATTGTCTCTTCCTTCTTCTCTCGGCCTTTTTAATTCCCGTATCCATATTTTTTTTTTTTTTTCTTTTTCTAAAAACGTGGGAATAAATGAATAAATTATTTAACTTACTTTTTTAAATATATTAATAACATGTTAAAATTTATGAGAAAATGTATACTGAAATATCTTTTTGAAATATTTCACTTACTTTTTTCCTTTCAACCTTTTGTTATGCTAAAAATACTCATAAATATATATTTTTTAAGTGACAGGTAATTTCAATCTCTACTAGTTTTTAACGTAAAAGTAACATGAGAGTTGGATTAACAATGAATGCAAATTTAATTGGACCAAATTTACATATAATCGTGTTTAGAAGTATGAAATCATGTGTATAATTGCGGAACTGCGAGTATTAATTTATCGTTATAATAAGGAAAACTATGTTTAGGATGTAAAATCAAGCGTGCTACGAGTCTTACTTCTTAATTAACAAATTTCTGCTCTAAGTTTTTTATTTTTTTTAGTAAACTGGTAATAATAGAATTGTGTTAAAAAGTGTACTGCTAATATTAGTTTTTTTTGTATCCTTATGATTTAAATTTATTTGAATTTTTTTTTAAAGTTAATCAAAATTGTTATTGCCTTTATATGTCTTATTCTTCTTAATATTTTAGTTAAAGAAATTTAAATATTAATAAATATCATTTAAATAACAATTTCAGTATCGAGGTACTTGTCATAACGAAGAAAAATACAAACATAAATGTGAATTATTATATCACACAATATAATATAATATAATATACAATAATGACCATTAATATAAAATTATTATTTATAATTAATATTATTTTAATCATTAGTGAGAAAAAGTTGTTTACTTTATATATTTAAAACATAATAATATTAATAATAAGAATCATATAAAATAATAATAAATAATCACATGGCAGTTAGTTTTTTTATAGTTTATTTTTATTCCCATTCATAAATTTTTAAAACACTTATGTAAAACTATATATACAAAATAATATACATTTCTTAATATAAATTTTAAATTTTGAGTATGAAAAAAATGTTTTACCATGTTTTCTTTTTCAGAAAGTAGGACAAGCCATGATATAACCATATTTATTATTATTTCCAATTAGTTGACCGAATACTTTTAGAAATAATTATATTTAGAGCATTTTCTCTGCTAAGATTGAACTCACCCTGTTATGGCTTGATAACATGTGCAAACATAGTGCCATTAAAGGGATTAACATAAACATGAACTTTCACTTCTTATAACAAGAATATTTTTTCTTGAGACATTTAAACTTCTTTTTTATTTTAAAATATTAAATTATTATTTATCCTTTACTAATATTCTCTTTTATATTCTAATTTTCCTTTATACAGTTTTTTTAAATTATCAAATTTATATCTGATTATTTATAAATTTGTATTCCATGTTAACTATTTTTATCTCAAATCTTGTTTAACTATTATCTGTATTTTTACTTAATTTTTGGAACCTTTTCATTTTTCTCCAAACTTGATCTACTTTTTTACTCGAATTTTTAAAAGATCACATATTACAAAAAATATTTGATATTCGAGTAACTAGTCTCCGGTGTAAGAAAAGGATAGGATTCGAGTAAAACCCTTGTTTATTACACACTCTGCCTTTTGCTTCACAACAAAAGCAAAGAACCAATGCCCAGAGCAAAAAGCAAAATCAAGTTTTTGATATGAAAATTCCATGAATAATGAAAACCAGCAATAAATTGTTTAGGACGATATGAAATATCTCATAAGAGTTTAATTCAAATATATCTTTTTAATAAAATTGATCATACAATTGGATAGATGTAATCCTCTCAAATTTTGAATACCTTCACTATTATTTTATAACGAAAACATTAATTAGTTTAGTTAACAACATTACATTTGTTAATAATTTATATTAAAAAAGAGATTCTTTAGAAAGACTATGGAAAGAAGAATCCTCCCCATTCACAATTTTGATTGACTCGATTCTTGATATTTCATCCTTTTGAGTGTTAAAAAATTAACTTAATTTTTTAATATTAGAACTAAACATGAAGATCACATAATAAAGATTGGATTCTATTGATATTCTTATTTAGATTAAGTTTTCATAATGTCTACCAATGTAAATTTAATGCAATGCTAGCAAAATAGACTTTTAAAATAGGTTATTTTTTATATTTTAGATCAGTTTCAGGGGTGAATGTAATATATTTTGATATAAATTTACAATACTTTATGTAACACCGTCTATTTTTATATTTTTTCTCAAATAAAAATATAAGATATTTCAATCATTATTAATATTGTTGGTGTTTACAACTGTTTTCGATATGATATTTTCATAAAACTGGTATGTTAATGCTTAGTATTTTGATTGATATTCTGATTTTCGTATAATTAAATATGAGATTAAAATTCTGACAAAACAAAAACAAGTCGAAAATATATTATTTATTTAGCATTGAGAGAGTGATTTATATTTTGAAAAGCTGCTTGTAACATAAAATTAAGAAGATCGAAAATAAGCAGGTTGTTTGTAAAGTATTTAGGAGTCTTGTGGTGTATCGAATAATTTGTTTTCTATAAATAAATAGATAATTAATTAGTAAGGTAATTTTCAAATGTAGTTGTAATTAGTGTTTCACATTCAAACGCCTAATGTAGCAGGATATTTAAATGTGTGACAATTGGACTGCTGTTGGGCAATTGTTTCTTGCACCCTACAATTGCTTCCTGCACCCCGTCAAAATTTCATATCACCTGCAATATTCTTAGCAGAATATTATATTTCGGAAATACTTTTCCGTAAAAGGAATTTATATTTCGGAAAACAGTTTTCTAGAAAAAGGGGTAAGGGGATGTGGTTATGGAAAATAATTTTCGTAAAAAGAAAAAACTATTAAGGAATAGTAAAAATATATTCTGGAAAATATTTTCTGTACGAGAGTATATGTATTACTGGAAAAGATTTTCCAAAATATTCAAAAAAATTGAAAAAATAATTACTTACCAAAATCATTTTCAGTCTTCTTGAAAAACCATTTTCGAAAACCAATCTCCAACTAGAAAAATACCCCTCCTCTGTGCCTTTACCCTTCACAACCCATCACTATCTATAATTTACACCACCAATATTGCCAATAATCCATCCTATCTACAACAGAAACACCTATTCATCCTCAATATTTTTGAAATCAAAACTCAATCACTTGTCTCAACTCTCCAAATCTCCAATTTTCAAGCACATCTGCAGCATCCAGCAACTCACAATCTCCATGGTGGCTCCACCAACACTCTACCCCTTTTGCTTCATTAACAGGGGTATAAAAGTCTATTCACATGTATTGAGGGGTGCAGGAAGCAATTGTGGTGCAGAAAGCTATTGCCCTGCTGTTGTTGAAAGCCAATGAAAACAAGTTCAATCCAACTGATTAGAGTTCGGCGATTTATTTCTTCACTCCTATGGTTCTCCCATCAGGTGGTTAAAGTATCAGACTATCTCTTTGCCACCGCTGCTACTTGTCATTATCACATTGTTACTATTCTTATTTATGTGTTATATTATATATGAACTTAAGGAATAAAATGTTGTAAATTGTATAATTTAAAAGAAACTTTTCAATTATGTAATAAAGTCTAAAAATAATTTTGAAACTATAGAATTCAAATACTCTTAAATTATAAATATTTTTTTTTTCTCGAAAGACATTCAAATTATGTAACTTTACAACTTTTTTTTCGTGAAAAAATAATTTCTAAATCACATAATATATAAATAAAAAACTTATAAATCTTAAAAATTTGAATTTTAAGTCTAACTTAACTTTACAAAATTAATTTTTAAGATAAAATTTGCATTCACTGGTAAAGTATTGAAGTGTCTTATCTCTAGTTGATGTAAGATTATTTGGTATATTTCTTCATATGATAACAAAATAGTCTGATAGGCCAACAATTTTATTAATATAGACTATAATACCATCTTAAAAAATAAACTTTAAATTATTATCCACCTTACAAAACCTGCGTGAAATATAGACTTACTTATAAAATATTAAAATTGTCTAAGTAGAATTCCAATACTAAATTATATAATTCAGAGATAAAAAAATAACTTATAAATTATGTAATAAAAACAAATTATGCACAAACTTCGAAGTAAAAAACCTTCCAAAGTTATATTATTAAAAAAATTATGTCAAAAAATAAATTTTAAATTATACCATTTATAAATATTTTTCAAAGTCGAAGTAAGAATTTATTTATGTTTAAGACGGTGAAGAAAAATATGGAGATAAAAAAAGAAATACCGTTAATTTTTTTCTTCCTCCACTTTTAACTTCTAAAAAGTTACCACATTTATCCTTAATCTCTTTGTATATGTGATAGTTTTTTTTCCTCTAATTATGTGTGACGACCAAAAGTGTTGATTGAATGAGATGGTGGTATACGAATGATACGTATTCATTATAATTTAGAACTATTTGATACTAGTTTTTGTTATTAATTTTGTAGCATTTGATATCTACAAGTCATTCAAATAGGATAATTCGAAATATATTTTGAAGAATTTTTATTATGAATTATACCTTTAAAAGATAAACATTGCACTTCATATAAAATCCATAATTATAAGTATGGATTCTCATTATCATTTTTTTAAGTATACATTTTCAGAAAACTTTATTAACTATGGATGAAGTAATTTATAAATTATGTTTGGACGAATAAATTTATAAATTAATTTATCAATTTTGAGTTAGTCATGCTGAAAGATAAGATGTCAATTTTAAAGTAACCAATTAAAAAATATGCCGAAAGAGTAATAAATAATGTGATCTAGAATTTTTTTTTTTTACTTTGGATCCAAAATGTATATTGGCTTATGAAATTCTAATTCACAATGTTTTCGTATTAATATGTAATTATTTTGTTTCGCAATGTTGCAATGAATGAGGAAAAAGTTAATAATTATATTAATTCTGAAGATGAATTTCCACAGACAGATGATATACAAAGAAATGCATTCACGAAAATTTAAAAATAAAATATTAATTAACACGGAAATAATAATAAATTTTGTCTTCTCTATCTTACGAAGATTTGTAAAGATATATTGAATTTTTATGTATATCTCATAATTAATTTTTATTTTAATTTATTAATATTATAATAAAATAAATATAATTAATTATATCAAAATAATAATAATAAGTATTATTAAATAATAATAAATTACTAAAAATTATTAAATAATATTAATAAAAATTAATTTATTAATTTATAATTTTATATATCAAGAAATATTAAAATATATATCTCATCTCAGAAACTTTAATAAATTTTTTATTTAAATCTTATCATTTTTTTCTTTAATTTAAATAACTTAACTTTTCACACAGATAAACTCAAATCTATCCCTCCAAATTCATTGTCCATCAAAAATAAATTCAAATATACCTCTTGTTCAATCCAAACAAAGCTTTACATAAAATAAAAACCAACCTAATATAATTAATATAATAATAAATATTGTATTTATACTTTTCTGCTTTCACAAAAATATAATATAATATAATTTAGGGGTTGATATGTTAGTTTTTTCTAGTAAAGAAATTCTAACTTATTACCTATTTCATGTTCATTTTTCTTTATTTTAGCAAAATAATTAATTAATTATTATATGAGTAATTTAATGGCTAAGTGTATAAGTAAAAAAAATGTGACAAGTATAAGTTCTAATGTATTACAAACATTAGTTTCATGTATAATGAGCAACAATTAATTAAACATAAGAAAGTGACATGAGAGGAATGAAAACGCGTTTGTAGTTTGTAGGTTGGAAGGTGATATTGTTTCTTTCTCATTTCCATTCTTTCTTTATGAACATCTAAATTTAACTTTTATGTTACTATTAAAAGTTTATAAAACAATTTTATATATAAGAATGAATTTAATGCTTTTAAAATACTAAATATCTTAGTACATATTACTAGTTAAATAATAAATAAAGTTACCCATTTATTAAAAAAATAGGTAAAGTTATAGATTTATTAATTAATTTTAGTTTTGTTTGTGAAATGTTTATTATGTGGGGTATTTAAGGTGGGTTTTAGTATGGATGATAATATTTTAACATCATTGTCTTTCGCTTTTATTTTATATCAATATATATTATTATTTTATTTATATATAATATTTTATTAATAAAAACAGTGTTAAATGGAGTAATGTGAAACTAATATTTTCATTTCAGTAGTAGGGGCACTTTTGCATGCACCCTTCCACCATTTTCTCTCTGCTCCTTCCCGCTGCAAGCTACTGGCAAATCCATTCCAACCCTCAAAACTCGGGATCGTCCCGCTTTGACTCATCGAGTTGATTTTCAGTTCCTCTTCCCATGGCATAAGGTAAAACACCTTCTTTCTCAAATTTCAGTTTTCTTCAATATTCAAACCATCCTCACCCTTATTAGTCATTATCCCACACCTTTCATTGTTCACTGAAAACGTAGTTCCTCATTGCCCTCCCCTTTTGGATTTTGCTTGTTTTGGAAAATCTGGGTCCCAGCTGAGCTGATCATAACCCTCCACCCCACTTCCGTTTCGTGATCCGGTTTCCTACGGTATAAAGATCTTCGCATCAAATTTGTGGTCTTTGATTGTTTTTAAATTCTGGGTACGTGTGAATTGTAATTCCCTACAAGTGGTGTTGGCAATTGTATGGTAGAAAACAAAGCAGGGTTTTTGAGTCTGGGTTTAGTTTTTGTTTGGAATTTTGTGTCATGATGTGGTGCATGAATCGGTACTGTGTTTGTGTTCCATTGTTCGTGTGTTTGGTATTGGCTATTGAGCTTGTTGTAGCAAAGGATTTTCAGCCTACAGATAATATTCTGCTGGATTGTGGGGGTCCTTCATCTAGTACTGATACTGATGGCCGTGTATGGATCACTGATGTTGGTTCCAAGTTTGATTCCTCCTCTTCAAAATCCACCACCGTCTCGCCGGCGGCAACTCAAGACCCTGCCGTCCCCCAGGTGCCCTACATGACAGCACGCGTGTTCCAGGCGCCGTTTACCTATGCTTTCCCGGTGGCTTCCGGTTGGAAGTTCCTCCGATTGCACTTTTACTCGGCTTCTTACTCCAATCTCAATGCATCTGATGCCCGTTTTGCGGTGACGGCGAATTCATACACGCTTCTTAGGAACTTCAGTGTTGCTCAGACCACTCTGGCTTTGAATTATGCCTACATTTCGAAGGAATTTGCCATCCATGTAGAAGGGGAAACCTTGAATGTGACTTTCACTCCGTCTACCAATGCATCCAATGCTTACGCATTTGTTAATGGGATTGAGGTTGTGTCCATGGCTGATATTTATACTTCTGATGGAAATACCATGGTAGTGGGTACAGATAGTCCTTACACTATTGATAACAGCACTGCACTTGAGAATGTTTATAGGTTGAATGTGGGTGGGAATGATATCTCTCCCTCCCATGATACTGGTATGTTTAGGTCATGGTCTGATGATGTTCCCTTCCTCTTTGGGGCTGCATTTGGAGCTACAGTGGCTGCTGATCCACATGTGAAGTTTGAGTATCCTCCGGGCACACCAAGTTATATTGCTCCACTTGATGTCTACACTACGGCCAGATCAATGGCCTCGAAATGGAATATCAACACGAATTACAACTTGACTTGGATCTTCAACATTGATTCTGGGTTTTCCTATCTAGTGAGACTCCATTTTGCTGAGGTATTACCAAATATAACCAAGATCAATCAAAGAGTGTTTGGTATATTCCTCAATAATCAAACGGCTATGGAAGAGGCTGATGTTATTGCCTGGGCAGGCGATTTTGGCCTTTCAAATTGTAATGGTGTGCCTGTGCATAAAGATTATGTTGTCATTGTTCCTGAAGCTGTAGAACCACGGCAGGACCTGTGGCTTGCTTTGCATCCAAATCCAACTTCGAAGCCCATGTATTATAATGTAATCTTGAATGGAGTGGAGATATTCAAAATTAATGATACTTCAGGAAATCTGGCAGGGCAAAATCCTATTCCTCCCCCTGTGCAAGACATAATTGACCCATCAACTGCTAGAGCACATAATCATGGTAAATCAAAGAATCATGCAGGCATGATTGCAGGTGTTGCTGGAGGAGTTGTTGGAGTACTTGTGATTGGGCTATTTGCTTTTGCTACGTCCCGTCGTCGTAGGCAAGGAAAGAATTCTGGTGCAAGTGAAGGGCCATCTGGCTGGCTTCCACTTTCTCTCTATGGTAATTCACACTCTGCAGCTTCTGCCAAGACCAACACAACAGGAAGTTATGCTTCCTCTCTCCCATCAACCCTTTGCCGTCATTTCTCATTTGCTGAAATCAAGTCCGCAACAAACAACTTTGATGAGGCTTTGCTTCTTGGTGTGGGAGGATTCGGTAAGGTTTACAAGGGAGAAATTGATGGTGGAACAACCAAAGTAGCAATTAAACGTGGGAATCCACTATCTGAGCAAGGGGTGCATGAGTTCCAAACTGAGATTGAAATGCTCTCTAAACTTCGTCACCGCCACCTTGTTTCTCTGATTGGATACTGTGAAGAAAACACCGAAATGATCCTCGTTTATGATTACATGGCATATGGAACACTCAGGGAGCATTTGTACAAGACCCAGAAACCTCCCCTTCCATGGAAGCAAAGGCTTGAGATATGCATTGGAGCTGCTCGGGGTTTACACTATCTACACACGGGTGCTAAACACACAATCATCCACCGTGATGTGAAGACAACAAACATTTTACTGGACGAGAAGTGGGTGGCCAAGGTTTCTGATTTTGGATTGTCAAAAACAGGTCCAACATTGGATAATACCCATGTAAGTACTGTAGTAAAGGGTAGCTTTGGGTACTTGGATCCAGAATACTTCAGGAGGCAGCAACTAACTGACAAATCTGATGTTTACTCATTTGGGGTGGTTCTCTTTGAGATATTGTGTGCTCGACCAGCTTTGAACCCGGCCCTTGCTAAAGAGCAAGTGAGTCTGGCTGAGTGGGCAGCTCGTTGCTACATCAAAGGCATTCTTGACCAAATCATTGATCCCTATCTGAAAGGCAAGATAGCTCCAGAATGCTTCAAGAAGTTTGCCGAGACTGCTATGAAGTGTGTGGCTGACCAGGGTATTGAAAGGCCATCCATGGGTGATGTCTTGTGGAATCTTGAATTTGCTTTGCAGCTGCAAGAAAGTGCAGAGGAAAGCGGCAAAGGCTTTGGCAGCATTGACAATGAAGTGGAGCCGACGTATACAGATTCTAAAGGAAAGAAAGACTCTGATGCAATGGCGGGTTATGATGGTAATGTGACTGACTCCAGAAGCAGTGGCATTTCAATGAGCATTGGAGATAGAAGCTTGGCTAGTGAAGACTCTGATGGGTTAACCCCAAGTGCTGTGTTCTCCCAGATCATGAATCCAAAAGGGCGTTAAGGTCCTGTAGTAACAACAACACTCCCAGTACATACAGAGTCAGCCACTCAAATTCTGTGGTGCAATCGGCTTTCACCAAATTTGAATGTTACCCGTTATTCATTATTTCTATTCATTTCTATGGTTGTTTCTGATTTATTAGGATTATGTAAGTTGTAATTTGTGACCATGTTTTTGTAAAGATTAAAGAAGAGCAAACGTGTTGTAACGAGGTTGCTATATCCGAATTTTTGAAACCCTTCCTTTCTTCCCAAGATCGACAAAGACGGTCAAAAACAAAGATCAAGTGTTCCTTTCACCCTTTTCTTAGTTGAATTGTTTTGTTTCTGGTCTAAGGTAAACTCATCAAATTGTAAACAAACTCAGGATTCTCTACTGGTTTGTAGGACTAAACTATGATTCTACGAAAGAGTGTCTTCTATACCAAATCATGCAGGTCAAGTTACTATGCAATGTGTTGATTTTTTTTATCTTATGGTGTGACTCAAACCAAGCATGCTCATTGTCATGGACATGATCAACGGATTATTGATAAGAATCATCATTATCTATCTAAAAATATCACTACTGTAAGAATTTTATGGATCCTACTAACCATGAAAGAACTTTAAATATCATAAAACCAATCCTGAAATATGTTCAACAGGGACAACGTGTGGAAGACTTAGACACGGTATAACATTTTTCAACCATCATATTTTTTATACACCTATTAAAAAAAAACTTTTGACGTTTTGAACAAAAAGAGGTTATGAGAACTAAAAACTTTGTAATTTAGACCAGTCACACATTTCAACAATACACGAATGACGGTGGTTCTCACACCATAGTTTATTAAAATGATGGGTGTTTAAACTATAGTTTATTAAGAAAAATTATTAAAAAAATTTAAATGGTCTTAAACTCAGATTTGGATTAAATGTAATAATGCAAAACATCCATAAAAAACATGTGTCATAAAGACAGTGGGTCTCTTTTTTTGAGAAAAAGAAAAGAATTATTATGTCTAGAAGAAACATGTAAAACTTGTTTTCCGAAGTACAAAATTAAAGTCCCAAAACTCTTATATAAATAAGAGTTCGTAGAAAATTTGAAAAATAACAAAAGTTGTTAACCAACATGTAAACAGAAAAAAACTAAAATCACAATAGCTTTCCTTAAGCTTATTAACTAAATTTGTGAAGAATTATGGTTCAAGGGATTTTCTGAATATGTCTACAAGTTGCTGCTGATGAGAAGAGATAGGAAGAAGATGAAACACACCAACTTGGAGCTTTTCCCGAGTAACATGGCCGTTTATCTTTATATGTTTGGTTCGTTCATGAAAAGTAGGATTAGAGGCGACATGCCTTGTAGATTGATTGTCACAATAAGGAATAACATAAATCATGTTGTGCACCTTGAAATAACTTAATAGATATGTAAGTCATTGTATTTCATTGACCTGAGAAGATGATATGGAAACATTGATTTTTCTTTTTTTTATTTCCAGCTCATAAGAGATGAGTCAAGAAATATGCAATAGCTAATAGTAGACTGTCATGTGTTCTGACATGTAGTCCAATCAGAATTTGTAAATCCTTTAATTTGCGAGACAATATTTTTAGAAAAGAACCAACCATGCATTCAAACGTTCTTAATGTATTTAACGATCCTTTGAGTAGAGTGATGAATGATAAGAGTATTTGAGAATTGTCTAAGAATACGGATTCTGCTAAGTGTTTTTCATTCTTTCATTCAATTTTTCTTTTTTTAAGCAAAGAAAGAGATAAAATAAGTTTTTCTTTTTTTATGGAAAAGCAAACAATTCCTTCATCAAGCAGCTGGACAAAATTTTAAGCAACTTCATTGGCCACGTCACTCTTCTTCAACAATATAGTTGATTGAAGCAATGGTGATGTATGTGTTAAGCATCTTCCATTGATATACTCTTAAGATCTATCATGATTCTTTTCTATTTTCTTATTCATCAATAATCTAAAACCCTTAGTCATAAACTATTTAAAAGAAATATTCCCAAATGTTTTGTAAACTATTTCAAAAATGTACACTCTAAAAAGCTATTTTTTCCCTTTTTATCATTTCATTTTCTTACAGAAAGAGAACTGTTTTATATGATTACTTGGATCTTGCGCCATTTTTGCGCCCATGACAGCAACGATTTCAAATTAACAAAATTCAAATGCTGAAGACACTTACAAAAATCACCACACATGTGAATGTGAATTTAATGACATGTAATAAACATTGGAGGGGCACAGATACAAAGGAAGAAAGCTCAATTAAGGTGTGAAAACCAGAAAATTAATGGAAGGAAAACGTATCTCTTCCTTAGCCTTTCATTATCGTGCCTTCTAAGGCAAATACCAAAAGGAGTCAATTTATTATAATAAGTAAGAATAGTACTGAGTTTCTCCATAAAGAGAAAAGCATGAAAACAAATTAAAATTAATTTATAAACAAATTAAAAATAGAAATTTTGAGAATTTTAGTTAAGTTATAGGATTTTTTTTAAGTTAGTTAAGTTATAGGATTTTTTTTAAGTTAGTTTATATAAGCTAAGTTTAATTTATAATTTTTTTTTCTGAAAAGTATTTATTAAAAATGGTTTAAATAAATCCAAAGTCAAATAAAAGCAAAGCCTAAAGACCAAGTGCAAGCAACTTGGACCCATAAACTAAGAAAGTAATGGTGGGTGCATGTAGTTTGAAGCATGAAGCTTGAAGACAAACATTACAGAACAAAAATTGCCATAACAAGATTGTTGACATTGTTGGTAGCATTGACTTTGTGGCTTTAAATTTTCCTAGAACTCGTTTGATTGAGACGTGTATGGCTTCTTATATGATGCACAATATTCACAAATATATTTACCATTCTAATCTAAGCATAATTTGTTATGCATTTCCCTACCCCAAAGAGATGAGTGGATTTTTTATTTTTTATTAATAATTGTATTTATTATTTATTAATCTTATTTTAAATCAATTAATTATCACAACAATAATAATAAAAAGAGCGAAAAAAAAAAACAACTCCAATGTCACATGGTCGACTATGTGTGTAAAAGAAAACATATTTGAACTACAATATTGAACAACACAGTTTATGTTGCTTTGGGACCCATCAGACATATGGGAAAGTTTCTCTCTCATTATTTTTTCCTCTTTTTTTTTTATTATTATTTTTTTCACATCTACTCTACCATATGATCATACATCTTCAATTTCTTTACACACCTTTCCTCCTCTCTTTCTATTTTTCTAAACCAAACAAACCCTATTCCTATGTTGTATTCTTTAAAACGGCGAAAAAAAAAACAAATAGAAACTTCAGTTTCAAAATTTATAGATAGAGATGTTATCTTATTTCAAATATATATATATATTAAAAAAGATAATTTTAAATTCTTTACCAAAAATTAAAATAGATATATAATATATTTAAATGTATCAGACTCTCACAAACTTTAGTTAAGAAAGTTAATAAATGTAAACCTCTTATTTTTTATATTTATTTATAGAAAATTTTGAATCCAAGAGGAAGAGACATATTGATGTATTAATAATGGTAAATTGGTGAAGTTTATGTAAACTGATTAATATGGGATTTAGAGAAAATTTAGAGAAGCTTTTTTACCAATAACTTCTTGGTGAAGAAGTATAGGGATATCTACATAATTGATTGGAAAAAATCTTGAAAACATCATTTACATCCTGTTTGAAGTTTGAAAAATATATAATGGACAAGTTATCAACCAAAACATATAGAGGAGAGAAGTTATTGAATTGTTGATAGATAAAGTAGTTATATTAAGATTTGGAAAGTTCAAAAGTTATATATGTGGCACTTAAAAAATGATGCCAAGTGAACCAACAAACACATATTAGTGAGAGTGAAATTATAATGGTAAACTTTGAGAAGAGACTAGGAATAAGACATACCAAAATTAATTCCTTGATTTTACTGTTTTAGTATTTGAGATGAAAAATAGTTTATTCTTTAAGGCTTGTATTTTATTTTTTCTCTTATATTAAGAAACTAATATATTGTATTTTTCTTTCTCTTAATAAAATTATTATATTATGACATATTACATTGTTAATTTGGTATTTAATAGTGGTATCAGAACTTTGTTGTTGCCAATATTCCACTATTATTATTGATGTTGATTTGATGACATTGATGGAGATTTGAAAAGAAAAACTAATTGATTATTCTTTCTTAGGTGTATTTAGTTACGTTGTGTATGTGATTTTTAACTCTCAATAAAAAAGTAAAGTTGGATCCAAAATTAAAACAAAATGTGTATGTTAACACTTTGCTGAAATTTAAAATTCAAAATTAAAAAATATATATTGTTCTTTATGCAATACACAAAAATATTTACAATTATAACAAAATTAGATCAAAGAACAATTTCATAATTTGAGTGATTTATGCCAGAAAACAAATTATACAAAATAAATTAAATATTTTTATAGATTTTTATCAAATATCAAATAGCAGAAAAAGGTTAAAATCAATTATATGAATATTGTTAGGGTTAGACTTCACCATATCTTCCTCTGTGCATAATAATAATTGTCTTTTTTCCTAACTAATGTTAATGTCAACACATGATAGTATCCAAATCTTAATTCCTTATGTAAATGAGCCTAAGTTTCACTATTACTCATCAATTCTTTATCAATTATATAAAAAAAAGACTTCTTTTTTGTCACAATGGTTTAAGACATAAATGAATCATGCTCTATTTCACTGCACAAGCTTTCATTAAGTATTTTAATGCATATCTTATTTAGAAAATGATATTTTTTATTACTCTAAGAATAAATAATCATGTCATGAATCAACACACCGAACATAAAATCAATATTGATTACAAGAGTTTGTATGTTACATAACATAGGCTCTCAATAAATAGATTTTGAATGTTGGCCCTAGTTAAGTGACATCGGGCTCAACTCTCTCCACAGTGGCCAAAGATCCAATTTGCATCCTGCTCAACTTTAGTGGTGTCGGGGCACAATTGTGCTGCATTGACTTTTTTTTTTTTTCCTTCCTTTATGGGCCTTATGTCTATCATCATTTTTCATAGATTTTAATCTTTATATCTAAATCCAGTGTTTTCTGATATCATTTTAGACTAAATAAGGAAATTTAGTACAACTTACTATTCTCAAACATAAATAATCAAAAGAACTAAAAAGAACGTTAGAAATGATAGATAGTATAGAAGATCCAGAAGAAAAATTTAAATGGTTAACCCTAGTTAAAAATGATCTCTTAAAAGAGGAAACCAAAATTGAAGAACTTCCTTTCAAAAAATTTGAAGGGT
>Ga0209489_103608_pt1 | contig 29869 bp, 18 predicted proteins | sample SiratrowhiteBW_FD_187527 | JGI IMG/M metagenome (GOLD analysis project Ga0209489, IMG submission 187527) | Root nodule microbial communities of legume samples collected from California, USA - Siratro white BW (SPAdes) (version 2) | ecosystem: Host-associated > Plants > Roots > Nodule | place...
CCCCACACAAATGAATCATCAATCATGTATGACAGGGTTAGTCCCCCTGAGACTTTTCTGACCAACTATATTTCAAGCTGCAGTCACCCAGTTCAGACCTCCTTCGACTCTCACCACCTAGTAATGATCATCTATTTGATTCCTATTACTAGTAGAGTCAGGATATCAATCATTATTGATCAGATCCTTAGACAATGCACTTCCTAATTAACCAAGACACGGGTGTTTTCTTTCTTGAAAACACTATGTCTAGGCTTTGACAAACTTTATCAACACTCTTAACAATATCACATTACAATATAGATCTCTACTCATGCATTCATTCACTTATAAATCTCAATCTCCACTTCAATCTCAACATTTAAAGAAATCACTAAACTATCAATATAATTAAACTTAAATTATCAATTAATTGGTTTTAATAAATACATACATTGCATTCCAAAAGAGTTAAACATTCAGAAACAAAAAGTAAAAAAAGAAATTTTTTTTTTTTTAAGCTTGGGCGAGACCAATTTCGCCCGGGCGAAAATACCCCTTGCCTGAGCGAAAAATTTATCGCTTGGGCGAAAGTAGTCCAGAGAGCAAGGTCTATTTTCGCTCAGGCGAAAATACTCTCGCCTGGGCGAGAATACCTCATCGCTTGGGCGAAATATTTCTCGCCTGGGCAAAAGTACTCCAGAGAGCACACTTGCTCCAGGGGCTTCCTCGCCTGGACGAGTGTACCCTCGCTTGAGCGAACTACTTTCTCGCCTAGGCGAGTAATTTCCCGCCTAGGCGAAAACAGTCCAGAGAGCATACTTGCTACTCAAAACTATTCTCGCCTGGGCGAGATGATGTCGCCTGGGCGAATTATGCAGAAAAATCAAAAGAATTCACTATATCAGAGTTACCATGCATGCCTCAGATGACTAAATTGGGTGAAAATCAAGCCACATACACAATGAATGATCTACCCTAGCACAAATTATCTATTCAACAGATCAACATATTATCAATTTTCACACAACCATCTCATACATGCAACATTCAATTCAACATTTCAGACCTGCAGGAAACTTTACCAGATACAAATTGTACAATTACTACAATCATTAACTTCTCTATTCAAGACTTAAATTTGTAAATCAAACAAGCACTAAGGTTAGCTTCCCTTACCTTAATCGCAGTGAAAGTTCTCTCTAACACTCCCAAAAGCTTAAGATCCTCAGGAACTCGAATCTGCACCAAAGAACCTCTGATCAACGATCAGACTAACATACTAGGAAACTGAGCTCACAGAGGCACCGTCTGATGGCTCAGATGCCACATGCGAGCTCAGTAAGCAGAGGAAAAACAAAAACCTAATTCTGCTCTAAGGAAAAGGGGCAGAAAATGAACTTACTCTAACGGAGGTTCTGATCAGATAGACTTGCTCTATTCTCCGCCACGAGTCCAACGGTGGGCTCCGCTTGAGAAACTGATGAGGTATGGAAGCAGAGACTTAGAGAGAAGTCAGAGGAAAAGAGGTTAGGGGTTTTAGAGAGATGAAGGCTTGAGTTGAAATGAGACTTGACTACTTACTTTTTCTATAAATACACGTTTTTAGTTTAATAATATAATAATCAAGTGCTCATTCCACTTCTACCATTTCACTCAAATGACAGATTTTCTAGGTTGTTACAGTAACAATAGATAATGGCACAGGTTTGCATATTCAAAATATTGGTTTTGCTAATTGTGTTGTTCCTCATTCTTCTGTCAAATTAGTTTTAATAATCTTTTACATGTTCCTGCTATCACAAAGAACTTACTTAGTGTTTCACAGTTTGCAAAAGACAATAATGTATTCTTTAAGTTTCACTTTGATCATTGTTGTGTTAAAAATCAGGTAACAAAGGAGATCATACTTCAAGGAAATCTTAAAGATGGGCTATATGTTTTTCCAAACTTTCTTCCAGCATCTACTCTTTAAGTTTATAATACTAAACTTGTATCACAATTTTTCAATTACAATGTTTGGCACAATCGTTTTGCTCATGCAAATCCCAGAGTTATTCATCATATCATGAAACATTGTAATGTTCCATATTCTAACAAACAAATTTTCTGTTGTCAACACCCGATTTTGTCCGGGTAATCTTTTAAATTAAAGTATAATGATAAAAATAAATAAAGAAAAAATGAATAATAATATAAAAATATATATTTATTAGTTTAAGTTTTATTGAAATAATAATAATAATAAAAATAAATAAAATTCGAATTTTTCCATTACAAAACAAAAAAAAAGACTAAAAAAGAAAAGGTGGTGATTTTAAAAAATAAAATAAAATAAAATAAATAATTAATAATAAAGAAAACGAAAATAACAAGAAAATAACAAAAATATCTAAATTAAAACAACAGAATCTGAAAATTTTAAAATAATAATAAAATAAATAATAATAAAAACAAATATAACAATAAAAATAACTGCCTCCAAACTTGATTTGCATGTTTTAAAAAATAAATAAATAAATAAATAAAATAATAATAAATAAAACAATAAAGAAAGAGTCAACTCTCTAACTTCTCACTCTCCTAACTCCACGTAATATTTTCTTAAAAAAATAAAAAAAAAAGAGAATTGTGAAACTGTTCAAAACAACCCACGTTCTCTACTCCATAAAAATAAAATTAATAATAAATAATAAATTGTTACCGTTAGAAAATGGCTTAAGTCTAATTCCTAGGTAGATTCATTTTGAAGATTAATTTAAAAAAAATAATAAATAAGGAGAATGGGTCAAAGAGTGGTAACTTTTCTGAACTACCTTGATTTCAAAAAACAATAAAAATAAAATAATAATAATGCAAATAAAAAAGAGAGATAAAAGCACACGTAGGGGGGATCATCATTTTTTTTTAGTCACAAAAAGAACACACGTGGGGAGGAACGAAGAAAAAAACAGAGAGAAAAAGTAGAGAAGAAGAGAAGATTGATTCTCCTGTCTTACTATCTACAAACTAAGAAGCAAGAAACTTTTGAAAAGGAGACAATCATTTTTGAAGAACGCTCACAGGTATGATTTGTAAGCTTTAGATTTTCATATGGATCTTAAAGTTTGAAATTTGTAAATCATGTGTTCTTATCTTCTTGTAATGTTTTTTTTTATTTCTCCATCATTTCATTTTCATATATAGATAAAAAAATAAGAAAAGGGAGGACCTTTAGCTCTTTATGGCATTTTGTTTTTTTTCTTATTTCTTAAATAATAAAAAATTCATCATATTCCATTTTCCATACATTAGTCTCTGTATTTTGTGCTCCCAAAACCACTCCAAAACAGTCCCAAAACAACTTCTGCCGACACCGCCATTTTTCCGCGCCACCAATAGCCACTATTTACCTCCAAAAATAGCCACCATGTAGTCCCTTTAATCCCAACAAGATGCACCCAAACACAGCAGCCAAACAATACCCAAAATAGCACAATTTTTTCCCAAAAATAACACTAGTTTTATCTCCAAAACGACACCACTTTACCTTCAAAACAGTACCGAAACAACCATGAAAACGCCACAAAAACGGTGCAAAAAAAAAAACAACATGTGCCCTCAAACCCTAATGAGTTTCTGGTTAGTGGAGGTGCTCTCTACACCCCACCTGTTGGAGGTTGCACCCCAATTTTTTGCAATTCCCAAAATGTCCCTAGCCACTAGTTCGATTTCTGATTAGCGGATCTACTTCCTGCACCTCCATTAATTAAGTTCCGCACCCACACTCTCCACAATTACCAAAATGCCCTTAACCAAAGTTGAGTTTCTTATTAGTGGCGTTACTTCCTGCACCCCCATTAATTAAGTTCCGCACCCACACTCTTCACAATTACCAAAATGCCCTTAGTCCAATTTGAGTTTCTTATTAGTGACGTTACTTCCTGCACCCCCATTAATTAAGTTCCGCACCCACACTCTCCACAATTACCGAAATGCCCTTAACCCAAGTTGAGTTTCTTATTAGTGGTGTTACTTCCTGTACCCCTATTAATTAAGTTCCGCACCCATACTCTCCACAATTACCAAAATGCCCTTAACCCAAGATTGAGTTTCTTATTGGTCGGTTACTTCCTGCACCCCCATTAATTAAGTTCTGCACCCACACTCTCCACAATTACCAAAATGCCCTTAACCCAAGTTGAGTTTCATTGAGTCATGTTCCATTTTTTGCATGCATGATTTCATTAAAATTAAAATGTCAATTCTATGTTGCATGTAACTGTCGCATGTTATTTTCCAATACCAAATTTGATATATACCCCAATCCTTAAAGCCCAGGCTTTAAACCTGGCACTGTTCCTCAAAGCCCAGGCTCTAAACCTGGCACGGTTCCTCAAAGCCCAGGCTTTAAACCTGGCACCGTTCCTCAAAGCCCAGGCTTCAAACCTGGCACCGTTCCTCAAAGCCCAGGCTTTAAACCTGACACCGTTCCTCAAAGGCCAGGCTTTAAACCTGGCATCGTTCCTCAAAGCCCAGGCTTTAAACCTGGCACTGCTCCTCAAAGCCCAGGCTTTAAACTTGACATTGTATCTCAAAAGCCCAGGCTTTAAACCTGGCATTGTATCTCAAAAGGCCAGGCTTTAAACCTGGCACTAACACCATTCAATTACCTTATTTTCAAACATAAACTTTCAAAAATATAAATCAAAACAACTAACAATCTTATCATCAAAGAACTACGTAACCCTGATTCTCCATCCCTGATGGAGATACGTAGGAGCAAGGTCAAACCTTGTCGGGCTCCCTAAAACCAGAAAAATATTTTGTTTGTTTTATTTTAATCTCTTTCTTGGGAAAATAAATATTTTAAAAAATCACACTCAGATTACTTATTTAATTAAAGGTACCGTCTTAGGACGGGCGTTGTGGGGTGCTAACACCTTCCCCACAAGTAACCGGCTCTCGAACTCTAAATCCGGTTTTGCGAACTTGCCTTATCTTGTTTTTGGTTTTCCATAGTTTTTCCTAATAAACTATGGTGGCGACTCCTCTGTTTTGAAAATTAAAATAAATATATTTTTGTTCGCCGTCCCCGTCGTGACCCCGATTGCGACATCTGTGAATCTTGTGTTGTGGCAAAATCTCACCAGTTACATTTTCAAGATTCTACTACTCTTTATTCTCAACCTTTACAACTTGTTTTTATTAATGTTTGGGGGCCTTCTCCTGTCCCAGCTTCTAATGGTGCTTGTTACTATATTTCTTTTCTTAATGCATATTCTAAATACGTCCAGTTTTATCTCCTGCACACTAAATCTCAAGTTCAAATAGTTTTTAAATCTTTCAAATTATATTGTGAAAAAAAAACAGGTTTTCAAATTCAAAGTATTCAAATAGATAATGCTAAAGAATTCCTTTGTTTAAAATCATATCTAGCTAATCATGGAATCAAACATGGCCTTATATGCCCACACACCCATGAGAAAAATAGTTCTATAGAAAGAAAACATAGACATATTGTTGATATGGGATTAGCTCTTCTTGCTAGAGCATCTTTACCTTTAACTTTTTGGGAGGAAGTTTTTACTACAGCTGCTACTATTATAAATGTTTTACCATCTACAAACATCAACTATAATAATCCTTATCAGCTTTTGTTCAATCGTACACCTGATTATCAATTTTTCAAAACTTTTGGATGTGCATGCTATCCCTTACTACGACCATATAAAAAATTAAGTTTGCTTTTAGATCTTCTATCTGTTTGTTTCTTGGATACAATTCCTCTCAAGGAATTGTAGGAAGCAAATGAATGAGCATCTTCGTGTGCTTAGATCACTCATGCCTGGTTCATATGTCTAAAGGGTACTACTCAACACTATCCATTCCATTCATAAAGGATACTTATGTTTGTATACCACTAGTAAGATGAACATTTCATGTCATGTTGTGTTTGATGAAACTCATTTTCCTTATTCTTTGAAATACAACCCTTTTCCTTTTTCAAAAACTGTTTCAACTCAAACTGTTTTACATTCTAACCCCTTAACTGTTATTCCATCCAATTTACCTAATGAATGTACCAATACCTCTGTTTCATCATCTAATGTTCATGATTCTAGATATACCACTCCTCTCTCTTCTCCTATTAATTTTGCATATCATATACAACCTATTGTTAATGATCATACAATGATAACTAGAGTTAAAGCTGGATTTTTCAAGTCAAAGCTTTTTGTAGCTACTGCCACTACTCCTGTCATACCAAAAGCTGTCAAAGAAGCTATTCAACATCCCAACTGGTTTACTGCCATGAAAGATGAATATAATGCTTTGATAGCAAATGATACGTGGACCCTCACAACTCTTCCATCTGAAATAAAACCTATTGGCTGTAAGTGGGTTTTCAAGAATAAGTATAATGCTGATGGCACATTTCAAAGACACAAAGCACGACTCATAGCAAAAGGTTTCAATCAACAACAAGGCCTTGACTATTCAGAAACCTTCAGTCCAGTAATCAAACCAACAACTATTAGAATCATTCTTACTCTTACTCTATCTAACAATTGGTCTGTGCATCAAATTGATATAAATAATGTCTTTCTCTATGGAGATTTGTAAGAAACAGGGTACATGGTTCAACCACCTGGTTTCAACACCAATTACAACACAGTTGTTCGCAAACTGAAGAAAGCTATTTATGGCCTCAAGCAAGCCCCACGTTCTTGGTTTCAAAAGCTAAGTTTAACTCTCTTGTCTTTTGGCTTCACTCCAACAAAAAGTGATTCTTCTCTGTTTATAAACATTCAAAGTGATTTCACTCTTTTTGTTCTTATCTATGTTGATGACATTCTTATTATAGGAACTTCACCCAAGGATGTTTCCTCTCTCATTTCAAAGCTTCGTCTTCACTTTGCTCTCAAAGATCTCGGTCGCTTGCACTATTTTCTTAGCATTGATGTTTCATGGCATTCAGATGGGACAATTCATCTTGTACAAACAAAATACATATGGGATCTTCTACAAAAAGCTGGCATGTTAACCTCAAAACCCCAACCTACACCCAGATCTCTAGCTCTTGTCTTACTCAAGATGACACTACAGTTGTTGATGACTCTTCTCTTTATCGTTCAGTTGTTGGTTCTCCTCAATATATCCTTATTACAAGACCTGAGCTTGCCTACAGTGTCAACAAAGTCTGTTAATTCATGCATCAAACACAAAAATATCACTGGAAAGCAGTTAAAAGGATCTTATGTTATTTGGCAGGCATCATATATTACAGTTTATGTTTACGTCGTTGTTCACAACTTAAACTTCAAGCTTTTGTTGATACAAATTGGGGATTTGATCCTGATGATCGCAAATCAACTACTGGGTTTGTTGTCTTCCTTGACACCAATCCGATTTCCTGGGCATCAAACAAACAAAAGGTTGTCTCACGCAGTAGTACAAAATCCGAGTATCGTGGTATAGTTGCCGCTTTAGCTGATATGAAATGGATCATCAACCTTCTTCATGAATTACATGTCTCCTTCATTACTCATACAATTTTTTCAGATAATCTCAGAGCAGTTCTTATGATTGCAATCCTATAATGCAATATAAGATAAAACACTTTGAATTGGACTTGCACTTTGTTCGTGATGTTGTTCAACAGAAACTTCTATCTGTCATGCATATACCTGCCCGTCTTCAACTTGCTGATATTTTGACAAAACCTTTATCAGGATAATCTTTCCTCAACTTCATGGATAAACTAATGGTTGTTAAAAACCCAACCATTAGTTTAAGGGGGATAATAGAAAATATCAGGAATTAGGACTTTATATATATATATCTTGTATAAATGCAGTATACTATATGCGTGACACTCCATTTTCTTTTAGTAATCAGAAACATTACTATTCTTTCTTTTTCTCTTTTCTGGATCTTTTTTTTCTTTCACTTTACCTATCTTCTATCTTTCTCACATGCTAACTTCCCTTCTTGCATGATAATTGTTATAAAAGCTTTTGGGTGTTTTATGACATTGCTGGAAAAAAAAAAAATCTAACACCCACTTGTATGTTTCAATAGCAGAAAGCACAATTGAATATAAATTTTTGCATGATGATTTTTTCAGAAAATTTCACCAATGACCTATTATACTCGTTTTGCTTATATCTCCTATAAAAGCCACCACATCACCAAAAACATGAAAAAATACATCCAAACAAGATTATTTAAATATTTATATGTTAGCACATATCTAGTAAAAGACATTGAGTCATTATTTATCTTTCCTTTCAAATAGCCTAACCGAACTAACACTTCATTATTTATTTGAACATGTTTATGTTGTTCAATGTGATTGAACAATTATTTCTTGTTAAATCCAACACCAACATATCCCAAATTTTTATCATGTAACCCATTACTGAAGACAATTCACTTAATCTTTATCAAATTTAGTTATACCATAATAATTATATATTAATAAAACAAAATTCAAATGAAAAAAATTCATGACATGACTCTTATGAAAAAAAAAAAAAACTTTCAATTTTTACTATTCTTATCCACTCTAACACACATTTTGGTTTTGCAATTTGTACGAGTAAGAGGTTTGTAATCCTTCTTCCTATCATTTCCTATACTTTTAGTTCGCACATTTTAAAAATGCATAAATTTATCTATAATCTTCAATTTTACACGTATTTTATTTATTTATTTTGATCCAATTAAATCTTAAATATGAATACTCTTTGAAAGTATCGTTTTTATTAATTAAAAAAAATATGCAAATTAAAAATTAAATCAAAATTGTAGATTTGTTAAAACAGGAGAATAAAGTGCGAAAAAAGATAAAAGTAATAGTCGTGGATAAAAGAAAACAAAATCAATGCTTAACCAGAAAAAGGTAAATAGCATTTCTAATTTAAGATTTATAAATAAATTGAAAAAATAAGAAAGTAAATTTATTACATAGAAAGTCATAGGTAGGACCTGAGTTCAACCAGAAACCCAACTGCAACTTCTAGAAGAGCCTACAAAAAAAATCAAACCACACACACAACGCTCTCTTTATCTTCTTTTCTAAACGCGCTTTGCCTCGTCAAACTTACTTTTTCTTACAGGCTAAGCGTCTCCCCATCCAAGGAAACAAACAAGAAACCAAAAAGGAGATTACTTTAAATATATAACAAACGACATGCTATCATTTAATTGTTTTATATGAAATTAACTTTTCTTTATTACATCTATAACAAATATTAATTAATAATAAAATTGGTCTTTCAATTTTTTTAATACTTTTTTACTTTTACTTGAATCTCTGTTACCATGATAATATTAGCCATACACTAAATACGACTTATTAATGTTAATAAATAATCATTTGAATTATACAATTTTTAACACATTTTATATTTTACATCTATAAAAAAATCTTTGGAACATTATTTGCTAAAATGTAGAAATGGTGTCTCAACATAATTTATTTATTGCGTTTAAATAAATGATTAAAATCATTTAATAAATCATTAAGTATACGTTTATTAATATATTAATATAAAATTACTATATATATAACTAGTTTTTATAATCAATTACATATATTACCATGCTATATTTTTAGTGTGTACTAAGATTTTACTATTAATTTATTTTGATTATTTTCATACACTTTTTCTTTTTAAGTTGTTATATTTTTTCTCATTAATTAAAAAACAAAATTTTAAAAAGTAAATACATCATTAATTATAAATAAAAGCAATAAATTATTCTCATGTAAAAAAAGGGAAAAGCAGTGACACTTAATACTTTAAGACTAAGACTAAAAGTTCCCTGTACATAATTATAGAAGAAATTAAAAGAGTATTGTATTGTAAGGTTGTATACAAAATTTGGTTCCACCTAGTTTCCTTATATCAAAATCAGGCTTTGACAATTACACGCGCAAAAAATAATGGCCTACCCCATTTGTTCACTTTCCTGGAAATTTCACACCTTTCATCAATCTTTATTTAATACCTCTCTCTCTTCTCTCTTTTCCAACCATCTTCTCCTCTCTTAAAAAAATCTTGCTTCTTCATTCTTCATTCTTCTTTTTCTTCTCTCTTTGCTGGGGTGTGTGTGAATCACCATGGACAACAACAATGACTTTTGGAAGTTCAGTGACCAGTTGAGGCTTGAATCAGGCTTGGCCAATCTGTCTCTCATTGATTTTTCCATCTGGAGCAACAGCTACAGCTCCAAGAGGCCTGATCAGAGGAGGAACTTTGATGTGAATGCCACTGATTTCAACAACAACAACACCAACAACTCCTCAAAGTCTCATGATTTCAATGATGGCTGGAACATGACCAATTCCAATGGAACCCTTTTCTCCATGCCTCAAAACAACAACAATTTTGGAGTTGGAGGCTTCAACAAGGGAGGAATCTATTCCAACACCAACACCACCACCTCCTCCTCTTATCCTAACCTTAACAACAACACTCTTGGAGGCTTCAACAAGGGAATCTATTCCAACACCCCTTCCTCTCCTTATCTCAACCTTAACAACAACAACCACCACCACCTCAACACCAACCTCAACAACAATCTCAAGGGCTACAAGACATTCTTCAAGGCTGAAGATCAGTTTCACACACCCAAAACTTCCAAGAAGAACAACAACAATACCAACAGTAACAAAAAGCATGGAGACAACAACACTAACACTGATGCCACTAAGACTGCTTCTGAGAAAAAATTCAAAACACTGCCACCAGCAGAGTCTCTGCCTAAGAATGAAACCATTGGAGGCTACATCTTTGTTTGCAACAACGATACCATGGCTGAGAATCTCAAAAGACAGCTCTTTGGTCAGTCCCCTCTCTCCTTTTCTCTTTAACGAATCTTACTCTTACTGTGATCTATGCCCTGCTTCTCTATCAATAATAATTTTCTTAGAGAAAGACACCCTTTTCACCCTAAATCAAATACTTCATTTGTTTCTGATTCTAAATCTGTTTTGTTGATTATTTTCTTTTCTTTTGTGCTTTGCAGGTCTGCCTCCACGATACAGAGATTCAGTTAGAACAATAACTCCAGGGTTGCCCCTTTTTCTGTACAACTACTCCACTCACCAACTCCATGGTATCTTCGAGGTATGTGTGTTCACTTCAATTTGATGAAAATGCTTCAATTTTTTGGAAATCAAGTGATGAATTAGGCCATCAATTTTACTAATAGCAGCCATGTTCATATTAAGAGTGAAACCAATAATAAATGTTTGGTGGGGTTTGTTCAGGCTGCAAGTTTTGGAGGAACCAATATTGATCCAACAGCTTGGGAGGACAAGAAGTGCCCTGGTGAATCTCGTTTCCCTGCTCAGGTATTTATCATCTCATATCCAATCTAATTCATTGTACCATATCTTTGTTACCACTGATTACAACAAATTTAATTCAAATATACTCTTAAGATAAAAGTAAAGTCTTACAAGATCATTCAATCAATCAAAGTATCCATGTTGGTTTATTGAGTTTCACAACAATTATCTTAAAAAGTTATTTAAAGATGATTTCTGATCAGTTCACGGTACTGAAAGTAGTAATTAAACTCTAATTATATTACTTGGTTTTGCTAAATCTTATGGTTATGGTTGCAGGTTCAAGTGATTACTAGAAAAGTCTGTGAGCCACTGGAGGAGGATTCCTTCAGACCAATTCTTCATCACTATGATGGTCCTAAGTTTCGTCTTGAGCTGAGTGTGCCTGAGGTAAGCATATCAATTTCTTGAATATATTAATATGTGTTTGGTTTAACATTTAAGACCTTAGATGCATCTTTCAAACATGATCTGACACGAAATCAAACATGTAATTTGTTCTTCTTGTTTAAGTGTAAAAACTGAATTGTATTTTTTTCTTGAATCATTTCAGGCACTGTCTCTCCTGGATATATTTGCAGACCAGAACAGTTTCGATGATATTTTCAAGGCCATTCCTGCATAATACAGATTATACAAGAAGAGAAGTTACAAGGGCAATGAACTCTTGGACTCATAAGAAGATACTTTTAAGACAATGAATATTCAGCCATTATATGTTTATTATGTATTATAAGTACAAGGTTATTTGTATAGAGGCTGATATGCCTGGTTGCTACCCATTTTTTGTTGTTATGGGAGTATATGAACATCACATAAAAAGTACACAATAAAAATGAACTAACTTTGCTTATGGTTATCTCTGTGCATGTTATTATAAGTTTATGCAGTAACTGCTGAAATGAAACTCTACTAAAAATAATAATGATTGTTTCCTTTTAGTCACAAACTAATCTTGTTTAGAGTACTATAACTGCCTTTATTAGGTTCAATATGAATCTTTTTATTCTATAAATAGTCTTCATGTGCAAACTGATTAACTACTGCATTAACCATCAAGCTAATAAATAGTGAATCTGAGGCACTGCTTTAATGTTCTCCATTTGCAGAGGAGGTTGGTTTATGGAAAATGCTAGGTGGTTAATTTTGGGATTGTTAGAGCATAGGTTGTTTAATTATACTATGTATGTTGTTTATTAATAAATATTATTTTAGGGTATAATTTTTGGTTGTTTAAATAAAGAGTTATTTACATAAGAAATTATTTTTATGAGTTCCCTATATTTAATACAAATATTAGCTCATGAAAATGTTGAAGAGAGAAGATATTTATGAATTAAGTAACTTGTTAATAAAAACTGCTATTTCAAAATTAAATACTAAAAAAATAAAATAATTTGCTTATGATCAAGCTTATTACACTTTGATGTGTTGGTGAAATGAAATTTATTTAAAATGTGGAATGATTAGTTAGGCAAAACTGCTACATCAGGCAGTGTCATGGGATGACTGGCATTGCCTTAAACCTAACAATTGAATAAACTAAAATGGAAGCATGTTCCCCTAATTTGACCAAAGAATTGGACCACAATCACTTCATAGACTAAGTAAACTATATATGAAACTTCCAGAATCAACTAAACAAGATCATTTGATAAACTATATATATAATTACATTTTATATAAAAATTTATGGAGAATATGGATAAATTGTGGTTTAGAATTATCTAATCATCCTTTTTGATTTTGGCACCTAAATTTTAAAAAGAAGATCACCAATCTTGCAACTACTACATGTAGGCAATTACTTACAATTAAAATTATTCTCATTATACATTTATTTTCATCCCACTCTATTTTTTATTACAAAATCTGATATATTTATTATATGCCTTTTTTTTAATTCTTATCTCTTTCTACCTTGCACATATATATAGAGAGAGTGCATTTATATTTTTTTCCCCAAAAATAATAGAGGGTTTGGTTTACTTGAATAAGAGTATGTCTTCCATATAAGTAATAAAATTGATAAGAAAATATTGTCATAATTAATCCAAACTATACTATTAGAAATAGGTAAAGCATAAAAATTAGAAATGTTTAACAAATTTAATTGTTAAAGTGTAAAAAAAATATATATTTGTAAGAGGTGTGCTATATGTAATTGTAAGTCTTCTTAAGATGTGCTTCATAACATATGGTATGGTTTGTATTTCAATGTTTTAATTATGTAGAGTTATTTGTAATTGGATATGTCATTATTTTAGTGAAAAATCAAGCTAAGGCTAAGGGTGTTTAGATTAACTAGATATAAATTCGGGTAAAATCGAACTAATATAAAATTTTATGTGTCTTTCTTTTTCATCTTATAGTCATGTTATTTTGAATTTGTTTTAATTGATTAGTAATCATTGACTATTGTAATTAATTTCCCTCCTCAACAACATATTTAAGAAGAAAATTTTAAAATCATTAAGAGTTAACACCTACACCACACACACAAGTTTCTTTGATTGAGTAATAATTATCACACATAAAAGTTTTTTTTACTCAATGACAATTATCTCACACATACATACGCACATAAGTTTTTATTCTTGATTGAGTTATAGAAACCTTACTCAAGCAATAAATTGTGTTGTACTAAATGTTTTTTTCCTAATAAAAAATTTACCTAAGCAAAAGTCAACCTGAATTAAGATCTTCTCATGATGCATTTTCTCCTAAAGTGTTGCTTGAGTGAAAAAATGAAAAAAAAATATAAACATACACAAAATATGTAAAACTTGTGCCCAAATTATCCAACCAAAGTAAAATATTTTAAAATTAAAAAAAAAAAGTAAATAGTAACAGTTTTCTAACTCAATAAGGGTCAAATTGCTTCAAACTTATTACATTCTACATCTCAATCCATATATACATACCATGAAACAAACTTAAATCCAAAATCTCTAGATCATAAGGTTTTTCATTTCTAAATTCTAATTTCGTTCTAAACTACTAATCATTTTCACTAAACCAAAGCATGTTTCTAAGTTCATAGTTTTACCCTCCACCTGAATTTCCATTGCAAAACACATACTAGTTCCCAATAAAACTTCCACAATCACAAATCACCATGTTCATATATTTTTACATCTCAAAATACAACAATCCACCAAATCCTCGTCAATACACTATTTTACGAAAAAATCATCACCATGATCAAATCTCATTCACACAGTTCGGATCTTCTACCCTAATGTGCTATCAAGTTTTTAGTAGTTTCCTTTATCTGAAATTTTAATTACTCCAATCAAAGTTCTAACAAGTCCTAATTTAACACCAAAAAGAAAAAAGAAAACTCAAACATATCTATAGAAAATCCTAAAATAATTAAACTAAATGTATCACTATGATCTTACATCTTTACCCATAAAACTACACATGTAAACACATATCCCTAGACATGCAAACAACCTATGACCAACAAAAGAAAAAGAAATATAAACTTACTCTAAACATAAATCATATCAATAAATTATGTTTTCATCTCTGCTAAATCACTAAGATAAATTCAAAACTTAAAAAGATAAACATATTTTTAGAAAACTAAAAAAAAATAGGAAAAATATGTTTTAGAGAGATAGTAAATTTTATAAAATGAAGTTTGAATAGTTAAATTTTTTATTTATAATTTTTTTTAATTTAAGTAATAGAATATTCAAATGTTATTTCATTTAAATTATTTCTTCTCTTTGATAAATTTAACTCAATCCTTAAATATATTTTTATAAATAAAAGTATATATTATTATTGTTTATTTTATGTAATTTTATTTATTATTTGAAATAAGATAAGTATAAATATTGTTTATTGCATATTGTATTGTAATAAAAAAATCGATTATATAGTATCATTTTACGTAAAATGTAGGCATGCTTTTTTAATCTACCTAAGAGTCTCTTATCTCCACTATTTATTAATTTATTTTATATTTTCCTTTTTCATATATTTTAATTTGTTTATCGTTTCATATCAGTATCATTCATGTAATTTTTGTACTATAACTTTAAAATGTTATTAGAAATAAAATAAAATAAAATAACAATATGTGTACATCAAATAAAAAAATTTCATCATACATAATGATAATTTTTAAAATACGTGTTATAGTTCACTTGCATTTACACATGTAGTATAAAATGAGAAATGTTTTTTTTTTTAATTTAAATAAGTATTTGAATATATTATTGTGTGATTAGCGGTGGCGTGAACGCTATGTTAATAGACTATTTGGCTTGCTCATTTCAAGGTCACCTACTCATCCAAGAACATGAAGGTAGGGTTTGGTAATCCAAAATTCTCAACCCAAAGCCAAGACAACACATATTGGTTGGTTTTTGGTGTTTAATTATGAATATGGTTGAACTTTAAGCTATATATGTGGATACAAAAACATGGCATGAATCATTATGTTTTTTATTTCCTTACATATTCTAAAGTAAACATTAGATAAAAATACATATAGTTAATATGTTAAAATGTAAAAAATTATCAAATAATTTAATTATTTTATAGGCAATATGATTAATGAAAAATATTTATTCTTATTGTATAAATTAGAATACCATTGTCATTTCTACACTCCTTTAAATAAAAATTCTTAATAATTTCTCTTTTACATATTTTTAATAATGTATATGTTTCAATTAACTTAATTTATGTCACATTTAAATTGATATATTTAAGATTATAATTTTGAACCAGTTAAGAGACACAAATTATTACCACAATCTTCTCTTGTTTATTTTGTCAACATTTTATACTTCTAGAATTATTGAACATTATGTATATATTCATGCTATAAGAGTTTAATTTTTATTAATTAAAAAAACTGTCAACCACATGTAGATACGATCTATGCTAATTATTATAAAAGTCAATAAAGTTAGTAGCGTAACTTTTGTGATAGATAACATAAAAATAGTTTATAATTATTGTTAGAACTAGTTATTCTTATCATAAAATATTTATCTTTCTTTATCAATAGTTAATATCTGACTTATCTTTTTAACAAAGCTGTGGCACGTGGAGCTGTATACCTACCGACAAAGTAGTGTGTGCCAATCACTGACTTGGTCGGAAAGTTGAACCATTCTTTTTTAATTTCTATGCTTCTTTGTTCAACCAACCAACTAACCCTACATTTCTTTACATTATCATTATTATCCTTTCATGCCATCTCTTCCTCATTATTCATTCATTTTAGTTGCTTCATGTTTATTTGCTAAACTAGATTTTTTAACATGGCTACATATTTAGTTAGTATAACTAGTATTAATATAGTTTATTTTTATTATAATAAAAAAACCATCTTAACAAAAAAAAAACTTTAATTCAGTTAGTCTTATTTGAATTTTATTAATAGCTAAGTTAATTGTCATAAATGTGATAATTACTAAAATTACTAAAATCAAACCCATATTCAGTTATTTTAATATATAAAAATTACTTTATATTTTTATATAAAAATTATGTCATGAATATATTATTTTTTCTTAATTAAACATCTCATAAAAAAATTTCACAAAAATTTATTATGCAATTATGTAACTTTATGTTAGATGTCAGAATGACACTGTTTATTTGTTAAAACTTCTTGTAAAAACATATAGTCTAATAAATAAAGTAAAGAAATTTTTATTTTTATAATTTAAAAAAAAAGTATATTTCTTACAAAATTTCTTGCTATTAATGATTTATAAAAATTTATATTGAATTTTTACTATGTGATTTTATAGTAAAAGAATTATTAATTATTATGAAAAAGTTGACACTCACAAGTTGTTTAATATAAATCATTCATTCCCAAATATCGGAATGTCAGAATAGAATATCTAATCGATAGTCAATTTTACTATCTATTAAAATTATGTTTCGAATTAAAATGAAAAGCTAATTATGTGACACAAAAAAATAAAAGTCAAAGACTAATAGTCAACTTTAAAGACTAAAAGACTAAAATGAATGGCTCTACAAACTTAAAAGACTTATTCTATCGAAAAATAAACATAAAAGTCCCATTAAGAGAATAGTATGCAAAAAAATACCATCATAATTATATGATTGAAATCACCAACCATGATTCAAAAGTTATAAATTAAAAATATAATTGAGTGGAACTTTTTTAAAAATTAATTAGGTGGGTAAATTTTTTGCTTTTTTATATTCAAAGATTAAAATAATTGCATGATGCTTATAAAAAAAATAAAAAATAAAACATTATTTTTAATCTAACCTTTTATTTTTTTCATTTAAGTAGCATCAAATTAAAAAAATATTTACTAAAATACATCAAAATATATACTATCGTTATTTATATACTATCGTTATTTTTAGGGATTTGCGACCCTCGCTATTTTTTAGGATTCCTGTTATTTTCGAGAGTTTCAAACTCTTGTTATTTTTAGAGATTTTGTGATTTTCAATTCTCACTATTTTTGGCAGTTTCAAGTCTCTCTATTTTCATTAGTTTCAAATCTACTACCACAACTTCTGTCAAATGTTTTTTCTTTTAGATTTTATTAAATAATTTTATTAATTAAATTTATAAAATAACTTAATAAATCATAAAAAAGAAAAATATTAATATTTAAATTATAATAAAATGATTTTTGCCCTTTTCATTCAATCATGACATAACACATAATGAGATATAGGCAAAAAAAAGGAATAATTTCCAATAAATGCTAGTTATAACAAGCTAGTCCTAATTCAGATATAATCAAAGAGAATATTCTAAACATATACATTAAAGACCTCCATGTGCTTCCCATACACCTAATTTAATTGGGCAGCAATATCAGTATCATGGGCCTCAACCTCATTGCATCAATTAGAGACCATGTTTTTCAAAACCTTGCAGCTAATTATTTTTACTCAAAAAATTCAATCTAGTTCTAACTCATCAGTTCGATACAAAATTATTAGGTCTCAATTATAAAATTAAACATAACGAAGATTTAAATATTACTGATCACGTTTGAACCTTAACAAATTCACAAGACAATTCTCCAAAATAATTTTGAACAATAAAAATAATCAATGCCTTCATTTTGTTGACTTGTGATGTTAGTGTAAAAACCTATTTTAAAACACAAAAATCAATAAAATTAGTCAGACGGAATAATATCAAAACCTAAATATATCTTATAAAAATAAAAATATTTAGAAAATACTTTTTAAGATAGCAAATATGGTTGGTTGAATTTCCCGCCTTTTTGTCTGCATTTTAAGAACATCAATAAAAAATATAGAAGATCAGTTTCACAAGCTTTAAATGTGAACACCTGTAGAAAAATATAATATAAAATCAAAACATTTTCGACAAACACAAACAACATTGTCCCAACATACTGATTCTTTAAACCATGGTTTCAAACTCATCACACCACAATTGCACTACTTTTTGTAAATATTACAAAAAAATAAAAATAAAAAAAGACGTAACACCACAGCATTGCAAGTAAAACAACCATATCTGACTGCATTAGACCGTAATAGGCTGAAATATTGGTTTGTAGGCCTTACAAAATTACTTTGTCATCCTTCCTCTTTCTTCATTATGTAGATTTTGAAGGATTAGATATATAGCAAAATGTAATGAGTTATTAATGAGGGAAATGTGGTAGGAAAACATGCAAAATAGTTAAACCTAGTCATGACCAAATATTTTTGGTGCAAACATTAAACAAATTCACACCGCAACGGCCACAGTGCCTACAATTGCAGTGGTCAGAACTGCAATTGCATTCACCACGACCACTGTTTCAAAATCAATTCTACCATTCTATAAAAATATTTACAACCAGATTTTAGTTGAAATATTACTATTACGCTTATAACCTATCACTATTTAAAATACGCTTGTTCTCAAATCAAATGCTTGTACAAAACAATTCTTTTCTTATTTTTATTAAAAGTAAAGTGAGTAAAATTGAATTCTACCATTCTATAAAAATATTTATAACCAGATTTTAGTTCAAATATTACTATTACACCTATAACCTATCACTAGAAAGAAAAAAAAGTATATAATTGTGTGTAGAAAAGAGAACTTGAAGATGTCCCATTATATGAATAAGTATTGGAACCAAACACTTTAGATGGACAAGGATCCAAGCCTAAACCCCTAACACGTCCACAATGTTCCTGACTTCCAAGAACATAAGCTAGGGAGTCAGTATTTAATATTTGTTTTGATATGAATGGTAATGAGGTTGATTCATTTGCCTGAATTTTTTCCTTCAAAAAACAGAAAAATAAACTAATTAAAATTACACTAAGTGTAGTGGACAATTATAGATTTTATTAGAATTGAATTTACACCAATTTCCTTTGCTTCATTACTCACAAATGCTCCATTAGCATGCTTATGTATAGCTATTCATATCTCTCCTCTACTAACCTTGTGGCCACACTCTTTTTCTTATAAAGTAAAACAAAAATTAAATGACACAATGTACATTAAATTAAAACATAAATTTCAAATGAATATATGTATTGTTGTCACTATTTCATCTCTTTCCCTTGAAATGCTCTTAGATCCACTAGTGTGAGCAATGGTTTGCTTTGTCCTATTCATTTTATGTTTAAGGGCATTGTCCTAGTCATCAACATATAAAAAATAATAAATCTGAATGTAGATGATGGAAAAAAAGTTTGAATTATTTGTCTCTCAGTGTATGTATTGGAAAATGGAATGTTGGAGGAAGGCTTCCACATGATAATCTTGATATTGATCATTGGCTAGGCATTAATGAACCAGCTGATATCTATTTTCTTGGGTAAGTAAGTTCTACACTGTACCTTATCATTCTTTTTATGCTTCTCATATTTTGTATGTTCACCTGAATACAACATTTTGAAGGCACAATTAATATATTTTCTTTATACATACATTTTACTCTTCATGCATACAAATATTTGTCCCCCTTGTTTGACTAGAACATAACACACTACAATATTGCAGTCTTCAGGAGATTGTACCATTAAAACCTGGTAACATTTTTGGTGCTGAAGATACTCGGCCAGTTCCAAAATGGGAAAGCATTATTCGAGATACACTGAACAGAGTTAGACCAAAAGTACCAAAGATGAAATCCTTCAGTGATCCTCCATCTCCATCCAAAATGGGAAAGCATTATTCGAGATACACTGAACAGAGTTAGACCAACAGTACCAAAGATGAAATCCTTCAGTGATCCTCCATCTCCATTCGAGATACTTAATTGTTTTTTGGTAACTAATCACAGAAAAAATGGATTTCTACCTAACCTAATTAAATTTGAGGGACGAATTGATGTGCTTCTGCCCACAATAACCACGAAATTGGAATAAAAGCATTGTATATATAATGTAGTACGTGCAAGTGTTATCTTACTATTTCCAGTGTCGTAGAGACATTCTTTTTTTTTTACCTGAAAAACCTATAAAATTTTTGCTACTCAAACAATACTGTAAAGCCAAAAACACCTTTTAGATCATTAAGCAGAATTTATTAATGTGTATTTGTAAAAGAAAAAAGTTAGACACTAATCATAACCAAAGAAAAGAATTGATGTTGGATTGTTAAGTAGATAGGAGATAGCAGAGACACCAACCACCATTGCACAGAGCAACGTCGCGCCGAACAGCACAACGAAGAGCACCGTCGCGTCACACAGTCGTAACGCAGAGCATCATCACGCCGCACAGCCGCAACGGAGAGCACCGTAACGCCGCAGCCGCACAACCGCAATGGAGAGCACCATAACACCGCACATCTGCACCGCACTTCCTCACTGCACCACCTCACCGCACCGCCAGACCATTTCGTCACACCATACCTCACCGCTTTGCATTCCCTGCAATTCTGGAAATAGAGTTTTGAGCAGTATCAAAGTTTTTTAGTTCTGGATGGAGATTTGGGAATAAAGAAACTAGGTTATGTACGAAAACTCAAACGTAGAAAAAAAACACTTAGTGAAAGAAGGAAAGAAAAAAAAATAGATGGTAACGTCTAAAAAGTCAGTGATGTAGAAAAGAGGAAAAAAGAAAGAAGGAAAGCAAAAAGTTAAGTTAAAATTTTATTTACGAAAATAAAATAAAAAAAAAGTTAAGAAGAAACTTTACCTAGAAAAGAGAAAAAGAAAGAAAATAGAAAATGAAGCGTTTACTAAGTTTTTGAAAAAGTACATAAACTTATCAAGAGTTAAAAAATCACAAGAAACGTTTGTCTTAGAGGAGGTTTTTATAACCTCTGATAACAAACCCCCAAGTAAAACTAAATATTTTTGTAGTGTTTATTCTTTATTAAATAAGAGTTCTTAATTTTTAGATTACATCTATGATATTGTTTTATTTGATTTTCTTAATTGTCTTTTGTGTGTTTTAGATTTCATTATTATTTTTAGTTGATATTTTAGTTTTGTAGAGTTAAACTTTGATGTTGAATATACCTTCGTTATTTTCTTTAATATGCAGTTTTGATTTTGTTTAGGATATAGGTTTTTTTTTTTTTTTTTTTTTTTTTTTTTTTTTTTTTTTTTTTTTTTTTTTTTTTTTTTTTTTTTTTTTTTTTTTTCAGTTTTATTAGTTTAATTTTAATTGTAGTTCTTAATCCCAGAATCACCTTCCTGATTGTAATTTTCTAAAGAAATAAAATCTTTAATCAAATCAATGGGTTTGAGTTTTTTTGGATTCAACCTAGATTGACATATATTATATTAGGTATAAAACTTAGTTTTGTTATGAGAATGTGACGCAACTAAAACGTCTATCAAGGCTCCTCCTACAACATATACTTACGTAGAATTATCTTTTCTCATGCCAAATGTGATCATAGCAAAATCACAAAACACACACAAAAGAATATGTTAACTATTTAATTAATATAGAATAATAATCACTAATACTTGTATAATCACATATTTAACCACAAAAGGCTATTCATCTCATGCGTAGTAAATATGTAATGATCGACCAGTTCCAAAATATTATTATTAAGTTTGAACTTAGAGAATAATACTTATCATATATTGGCTTTGCCTAACAACCTATAGTCTCATTAATTACTACCTACATACATCACAATAATATCACTTTGGTTATTACTTACAAATATCACAATAAGTTTAATCTCAACACATCTCTCCTAGAGTATTATATTCATTAATCACATTTTATGATACTCAATCACATTCACAATCAAGTTACATCAAACATATAAGTAATGAAACAACTAATATTTAACAAAAATAACCAACAAAAGTTAATTTAATTTCAAGAACTGAATTATAAAACTGATAGAGGAATGTCACTCGAGCAAACATCCTTACTTAAGTGATATGGTTTATCACTTAAGCGTCATCTCAACATTTAATGATACTTCAACGGAGGAAAGAAAAGTAATGTGTCTTCTTTCTCGTTTTAATGACAAACTAAGGTTTGAATGTGTAACTTTTCACTGGAGAGATAATTAACACTAACTCTTCATAGTTAAAGTGTCATGTTAGCACTTGAGTTACTTGACTTAGTAAAACAAGTCATTAAGTTCCAAAATCCACTGTAACACCTTAAATAATCATCACTCGAGCAAAGATACGTGACATAAAAAGCCATAGCTCGAGTGATGAACTCTATCACTTAAACACGTGGAAGCTTGAGTCAAAGTGAAAACGTATTTGGCTGAGTTCAAGAAGGGGGGTGAATTGAACTTTGAAAGATTTTTATTCTTTTTAAATCTCTGAAAGTAGTTTTCGCAAGCAGAAAAGTTTTAATGAATCTCAATGATCAAGAATATATGGTACAACAGAAAATAAATTGGCTTCAAGTACGAATGAATTGATTTATTTAAGATGCAGAGTAAGAAACAAATGAATGATTTTCACAATTGGACACAATCAAGATTTTTAAACCAATAAGAATAGTATATATGCACAAACAATATGAAACTGAAAGCAGTACACAGTTTATGAGAAGTTACTAATGCTGATAAGAATTACTCAATCAGACTAGCAAATGCATATAGTGAAATAAATCAATATAAAGTGTCAACTATAAAGAATGTCACATAAGAATTTAAGACTTGATTGTGTAGAAAATTGATGTTAAATCAGATTTGATTAAAGTCAATCTCAATTTGAAAACATTTTGTAGAACAGATAAGTTGTATAACAGATTATTCAATTTGCAGCAGATTAATCAAACCAAAGTCAATTATCAATTAATTTCAATATCAACATAAGAACAAAATACAATTCTTGCAGTAAGAGTGTCAAGAATCACACTACAGTAATGAAATCTCAAGTATGCAGAAACACAAATACCTATAGTACAGAACAACTTTCAGATCAGATTTATTCAGAATTAGAACAGATATGTAATATTGCAAATTATTAAATTTTTTAGCAATTCAATCAATTTCAAATCAATTTCCAATTAATACAGTATGCAGCGCAAGAACAAATCAAGATTAAGAGAGAAGGGTTAAAAAGAAGAGGCACAATCAATTTTATACTGGTTCACCCTTCCTCAAGGGCTACGTCCAGTCTTCTCTGCACCACTCGCAAAGAAAGTTTTACTAACTCAATTAATTGTTCACATACAATTAATCAACCAATTCCTACGAAGAAACCTGCTAAATTGATCAACTGCTCCCCGTAGTTCCCAATCAATTTCAGCAGAAACACTAGGCTAACTCCTATAGCCCAAACCAATACAATTGTTCAATGATTTTCATAGAATTACAATGTACACAACACAAATCTTGATTCAAACTGGATCAAAAAGGGTTGAGAAAACTCCCTGATTGGTGCAGAAAGAAAGACTTGTACACAGTCTTGAAGAAACCCAATAGCACACCTTGGTCAAGATTGATTCTTCAAGTAAAAACTCTCTTTCAAAAATGATTATGAAAAAGCAATTCTCTCACAGTAGTTCTCATAAAATGAAGTTCAAAAGATTGTGTTTCGTAAAAATGTATCTATTTTTGTTCTTTCTATATATTTAACTTGAAAGCCCATTGTATTTATAAAAGAAGAACTCAAACCAGATTTAGAAAACAATTAATTCAGTTATGCTCAGACACGAATAAATTGATTTGGCTTAAACCTGAAATCAGCTTATAATAGTTCAGTACTTTATTTTCCAAAATTGTTTTTAACCAAAGTTAAACCTTTTATGGTTTGATTTAAATCATTTAGACCATGTGCTAATGAATTTCTCCTTAGATGTGCATAGGTTCTCTTTCACAACCAATCACACTCACTCACACTAAGACAAAGCCTAGAACACTTCCATTTGCTTGCTTTGACTTGTTGGACTTCATCAAATCCTTTAGTATTGTGAGAATACTAACACAAAGTATTTTGCACTTGTACTAAATGATATGCTTGAATCACTCTAATAACCATTCAATTAATGCTCAAATGATGCATGCATGACAACAATAATATGCAATCAATAAAATAAGTTTTTTAAACTCAATTCAACTATTCCTACACTTGTCAAAACGTTTTAAACATCAAATTTCACCTACTCTTATAATCACCACCACAATTGAGTCTATAGTTAAAATATAGTTATACAACCCCTAAATCAATTTAAATTTTAATGTTAGCATTTAAACAATTCAAAATAAATAAATATTTCAAAGTTCAATTCACTTAAACAATTTCATATTCTAGTCAACTTTGAATACTTAACATTTTTTTTCTTTTCAATCAACAATATATTCTAGGAAAATAAGATTTTCAACTTATTGAACCTACGACACCCTAAGATCCTTACGAATAGAACTAAAAAGAAAAGGTAAAAAATTTAGAATAAAAAAATTACTTTAAATCAAATTTTGATTAACAAAATTGGTTTAGATACAACCACCTCCGAGACAATCTATTAGAAAAAACGTCACAAATAATTGATATGATAAAATTTGGAAAATAATATTTTTTATAAATAAATAAAAAATAATAAGTTTATATAATAAAATTTTAAAATAATATTAATTTTTTATAAATAACTAACAATAATTAAAGTTTTAATTTTAATTTTTAAACATAATTTATAATTCTAACATTTATGTTTTTAAAACAATTTCTTCTAAACATTTCTTTTGTTACTATATATATTAAATTTTTAAAAAAATATTTAATAAATATATGAGAAGACGATACCAAATATCATGAAGACATTAAATTCCTTTGTTATCATATTTGTTTATTCAAACTCTTTGACATGTTTCTTATATGTGTAACGCAGGCTTAATTGATTCGGTAAAGTATGTGAATGTTTTGAAAGGACTCGAACTTTCCTTGAACAAGCTCTCGAGCCTCATGTTTAAATGAAAAAGTTTGACAAGTTCATTTCCTATGACGGAAGTCCAATCAATAAATGTTTGAATTTCTCCCATATATTATATTCAAACAAATTGAAATCAATAAATATTTCATCAAGAAAATCATTTTATAGACAATTTTTATACCATAAATGAAATTAATAAACTTTTTCGTTTTCAGATAAATTAGTATTATATTTGTGACCTTCAAAAAAATTGTTAAGGGTACAAACTAATATTAGTATATCCAAATATACAAAAACAACTTCTCAACTATGCTAACCCTTGTTTGTTAGATAAATTAATTTTGTGGACATGAATAAATTATAATAATTGATTCACATTAATCTATGTATACCAAAGTATTATTATTAATTATGGGATGTGAATATTATTTATATATAATATGGACAGGCTGATAATAAGTGGACTGAGTCCTATCTTAATATATATAGAAGGGTCCCTACGGTTAACCATATGTTAGTTTTTCTCTACCCTATTAAAGAGAAAAATAGAGCAGTTTTATGTACGCTGCCTAACACTTTGGTTTAACACGTAAACACTCTTCTATGCTCTTTTCTTCTCTGTTGTGTTTTCTCAGGATCTGTTCTTACTCAATTACCTTAACGGAATCCAATCTTCTCTAATCAATAATTATAATGGCATCATCTTCAGTTCCAAGTAAGTATTGGATTTAATATTGTATGTATGATTGTACTTGGCATGCACCAATTGGACTGAATATAATCAATATTAAAGAATAAATCTTTCAATTGGTATCAGAGTCAGTTTTCAGACTTTTGATTGCTGTGAAGTACGTCATTATTTTTTTTGGAACTTCTCTACTTGATTCAGATTCTCCTTTAGAGTTAATTTAATTGTGAAATTGATTGAGGGTTTCTTGTTGTATGGTCCTTTCAAACAAATGGAACCCTTAATTGGTTAATTTGATGAGGAATTGAAGTGATATGCGTTTTGTACTCATGAACCCTAAACTTAGAAATTCAAAATCAAACCCTTCCATGAGACAATTAGGTTCTCATACCATAAGGCTTTTGAAGAGGACAATAATCCAAACATAACCCACTTGGAATCGTTAGTTTTGGTTGAGAATTGAGCGAGATGCCATGAGAGGGCCAAATCTCATTTTTCGGTTTTTCGTGGAGAACCCAAAATTTTTAAAAGTTTTTTTTTTCATAAAACCAATCCCATAATGTTGTAGAGCTCGTTAATACAAATCTAACGCAACAAGAATCACTTAATTTGGTGTCTGGGTGAGGAAGAAACGAGCAAAATACCGTATGGGTCTTCTTGAGGTTGAAGACGATGAATAGTAAGTCGTCAAAAAAATAAATAAATATAAATAAAATTATTCTTATAAATTGATCTTGTTGATCTTGTTGCTTAATCATTAGAACTTGTATTATATATTTCTCCTGATGAATATTGTTGGGCATGGTTCATAATTGAGAGTTCGCCTTCGCGGAACGAATTATGATAAAATGTCAAATGTTGAAAATATTGTTTTAGATGTTTTACATGATTGTGAGCTCACTTTCGTGAGACAAATTGTGTTGAGACATTAAAGTATAAATATTATTGTTTCCTATTGTTGCATCAAGATTTGTATTGATAAGTAAACATATCCTTCGGTTTGTTTATCTTGTGATACGATTCTTGGTGAATAGTTGATTATATTTTTAAGGTTTTCAGTATCTCTTTGGTATTAGCCTTAAAGATATGATATTGTTATTGAAACTCAACATTCTCTGTGGATTAATTTGTATTGATAATATGCTCCTTGATTCCAGCCATGTGTATTTAGGTTCCTTAATCAAACTGAATGGAACCAACTTTGAGGAATGGATGGAATCGGTAAAATTGTTCTTGGTTATCTCGTGTGTTGATTCTGCTCTCACTGAGGATGAGCCTCCTGTACCTACTTCCACATCTTCTGCTGAGGAGAAAACAAAATATGACAGATGGATCCATTCTAACAAAATTTGTCTGATGACAATGAAACACAACATGGAGAAGACTATCAAGGACAATATTCCTGAAGCTTCTAATGCTAAGAAATTCTTGGTAGATGTGGGGAACAAATTCAAGAAATTTGATAAGACTAAGAAGTCTACTTATCTGAGTTTGTTGACCAAGACAAAGTATGATGGTGTTAGTGGTGTTCGTGAGCATGAATGAAACTCACTAATTGGTACCACAAGCTCAAGTCTATGAAGGTTTTTTTGGGGGAGGATGTCTTAGTATGGCAGATTTAGTATGTTGAGGACTTCATATAACGCTCAGAAAGAGAAATGGACAGTAGATGAATTGATCTCTATTTTGACTCAGGAGGAACAAACTATGAAGAAGGGTAAAGGTCATGTGGTTCAGCATGTCTCTCACAAGAATGCTGAAAAGAAAAAGGAGAAGAAGTTTTAGAAAGGAAAAAAATGCTAAAGTCTCATTCAAGAAGAGTGGGTTTACTTCTGTTCCTGAAAAAGACGAGTCGTCAGGAATGAAGCCCAAGTTTCAAGGAAAGTGCAAGTTTTGTGACATTTTTGGACATAAGCAAGCAGATTGCTTTAAGTTCAAAAACTGGCTAGAGAAAAAGAAGAAAGGTAATCCACTGGCTCTAATATGTTTTGAATCGAATCTTGTTGATGTCCCTTCTAATACTTTGTGGCTAGACACTGGTGCAACTATTCATGTTACAAATTCATTACAGGAACTCAAAACCAGGAGAAGGCCAAGTGATGGAGAGCTATCGATTGCAATTGGCAATGATGTCAATGTTGGAGTGGAGAACATTGGAACTGCAAGTTTAAAATTAAGTAGTTGATTTGACTTGACCTTAAGTGATGTTGTTTATGTACCTTCTATGAGAAGGAACTTAATTTTTGTTTATGTTTTGGACAAATGTGGCTTTACGTTTGTTTTTGGAAATAATGAAGTTGAAATTTTTCGTAACTCAAGTTTGATTGGTTCCGGTATATTGTCTGATGGTTTATATTTACTGAATCTTGATCCTAATTCTATTGTGCAACGTCAATCAGATGTTTATAACGTTGTCGGAAATAAGCATGGGAGGGTAATTGAAAGCTCTTCCATGTTGTGGCATAAAAGGTTGGGTCACATCTCCAGAAAAAGAATGGAGAGACTAATTAAAGAGAACATTCTCCATAGCTTGGACTTCTCTGATTTTGATAATTGTATTGATTGTATTGAGGGGAAACTTACTGCAAAGACTCGGAAGACCAATGGTTCCAGAAAGGAGGGAATTTTGCAATTGATTCACACAGATATTTGTGGACCTATTACTCCTATAGCTCTAGGAGGATATAGGTACTTTATTACCTTCACCGATGACTTCTCTCGATATGGTTGGATTTATCTGTTGCATGAGAAGTCAGAGTCTTTGGATTTTTTCAAGGAGTTCAAGGTTGCTGTTGAATTTAAGTTTGATACTCAAGTTAAGTGTATTCATTCTGATTGAGGTGGTGAATTCTATGGGAGATATGATGAAACAGGTAGGAATCCTGGACCTTTTGCTAGGTTCTTACAGGAATGCAGAATCGAGGCAATGTACACTATGCTTAGCACTCCGCAACAAAACGGTGTTGTTGAAAGGCGTAATCGTACACTTATGGAAATGGTAAGATGTATGTTGAGTCACTCCACTCTTCCAGATTTCTTATGGGGAGAAGCCTTGAAGACTGCTACTTATATTTTGAATCATGTGTCGAGTAAATATGTTCCGAAGACTCCTTACGAACTCTTAATAGGAAAAGGTCTACCTTGAAGCATTTTTGAGTATGGGGCTATAAAGCAGAAGTTAGACCATACAATCCAGAGATTTCCTAAGACTATTTCTAGCTATTTTGTTGGATATAGCATTGGATCTAGAGGGTGTCTATTCTAATGTCCTAATCACACTACTAAAATTATTGAGTCAAACCGTGCAATCTATTTTGAAGAGGATTCAGGTGGAGATGTATCTATGCAACCTCGCACTGTAGAGTTTCGAGTAGAGCATGTTGATGTTCCCCTTCCTTTTGCACCAACCATGGAGTCCGTTCCATCTACCTTAATCCAAAATGATGTTGTTGAACCAATGGTTGATACTGATGTTGATCATGGTGTTGGTGAAGATGTCCCAAATCCAGATATTATTGAGCGTGAACCTAGGA
>Ga0209489_103609_pt1 | contig 29854 bp, 15 predicted proteins | sample SiratrowhiteBW_FD_187527 | JGI IMG/M metagenome (GOLD analysis project Ga0209489, IMG submission 187527) | Root nodule microbial communities of legume samples collected from California, USA - Siratro white BW (SPAdes) (version 2) | ecosystem: Host-associated > Plants > Roots > Nodule | place...
TTTTTTTTTTTTTTTTTTTTTGAGTTTCTTGGTTCTTTTTTTTCTGTCTACCATTTGACTATCATGGTGTGTTATTCATTATTGTACTTTAGTCCATTTACTTGCCTAATATTAACTATCTCTTTTGATTAATAATCCCTTTACTTTTCAATTATCTTTTGACATTGTATTGAAATTTTAACATTTAAATAATTAGAAGCTCAACTCATCTTTAGCTTTAGCACTCTTAGAAGAATTAAATTATTAACACGTTTAGATCTAAAACTTTGTGATGTTAGCCCTTTAACAAAATCCCTAAAACAATTCAAATCTTTTATAAATTTTGGCTCTCAATAAGATCTTTGTCTTTAAATATGTTTGATGTGGAAGAAATTGAAATATTAACTTTTGGGATTCTAGAAATCATTATTTGTAAGGAGGGTTGTTTCAAGTTATGATTTTATATTTTTGGAATGTAATTCACAAGTTATGATTTTATATTTGGAAAATCATTTGGACATGTTTTAAAATATGTTTGGTGTAAACTTTTTATATTCTTAAGAATATTTTTTAAATTCTAAATTCATTAAAAAATGAAAGCTAAATAGGGGTTAGAAAATACATTCATTTATTCCAATGAGAATATGGCTTGCCTACCCTTAGTGTGAGGATAAAATATGTACAATTATTAGGGAGATCTAACTTTCCTAAGAGTAAAACATATTCAACAATGGTTCTTATAAATTTAATAATAAAACATATTCAACAATGGTTTTTATAAATTTAATAAACATAAGGATAAATGCTCCCGTTTCATAAGGTTCCGTGAAGCAAACGTATGCTTACGTATAACATAAAAGGGTAAAAAAAAATATTACTAAAAATATTCACATAGTTTTCATAAAATCAAATAGTAATTTGTTATTTAAAAATATATTATCACATTAAATTATTTAATAAAATTAATATATCATATTTTTACAACAAGTTTTTTTGTTTTAACTCGAAAAATGTTTATTTTCAAACAGTTTGTTCTCTAAAAATATTGTTTTTTAAAAAGTAAATCAAATATAGGAAACATAATTTCTAAACACTTTTCAGAAAACCAAAAGGAAATAGGTACCAAACGCCTCCTAACATTCTTGAGTCCTATCAAATAAATTGAGTTTGAGATCTAATGAGTTCATATTCTCAAATTAAAATCAGTAGAAAAATGATGAAGAAAACGTTTAAGAAGCTAGATTGAAAATGTTATGCGAAAGGATTAACATCGTAGACCTAATTCTTGGAAACTGGGCCACGTGTCTTTAAATTGAGCCCACCAATTTTGATTCTTAATTTTAATATTTTTATGCGAAAACACGTGTTTTTTTTGACAGATTATGTTGAATGCTCTTACGTATTGGCACATAGACAGAGTTAACACCTAGTGTAGAATAGAAGAAAAAAGGTACAACAAAAAAGCAAAGTTAAATTTTGATTTTGGCATGGACAATATTCATGTAGAAATAAACACAAATCTTAATTTTATTTTATTTTTGTGATATGAAATTTTTACAATAATTAAACTCTTAAATAGTGCAGAAACAAACACGGTGTCCTTTTTTTTATTTTGTTCTTTTATAATATTTTATAAATAAACATATATTAGTTTTTATTTTCATTATATACAAATAATAATTAAATATATTATCTATTACATACTGTACCGAAGATTTTAGCTTAATTATATGAAATCAAATATTTTAAATTTTTATAATTTAATCGAACTTAAAATATGAATAGTTACTTTTTTAATCTACAAAAAACCTCTCTTCTCACTATTTTATTAGTTTATTTTCTGTTTCTTATTTTTCGTTATATTTAATTTGTTTTCTAATTAACACCTTTCATTATTAATTTTATATTTTAAGTTAAAAAATTATAAAAAGTAAAATAGAAAAAGTATATATATATATATATATATACACACACTAAGTGTGAAAAATCTCCATCATATACTATTATAAGTAATATATATTTATAGAGAAGAGATTAATATATGAAGTGATTTTATTTATAAATTTTAATTTGTATACTATATTTTGTGATAAAATAATATTTTTTTAAAATTATAATTATTATTTAAAAATAATCCGTTTCTATCGATTATATCAATCCAATTCCATTCAGAACATAATCGGATAAAGATTAACCTATTTCAATTTTGACTTCGATTTTTTATTTTAATTTAGTCTATTTTACAGGTTATTTAGATTGTTCTATCAAATAATTGTTATGCAAATAATTTAAATTATTATGCAAATAATTGTTCTAATTTTTTATTTTATTTTTTCAATGTGGATGGAGTAAACAATGAGAGAATATATTTTCCCAAAGATCACAATCAATGATGATGAAACTCATTGGACAAGAAGTTGTATTTTTCATAAAAAGGACAAACAATATTCTTCCCAAACAAACAAGTCATACTCCCAAAAAATGACCACCATATATGTATCTTTCCAAAAAATAATGCTCCAACCATATCATTCTTACTATAATCCTTATTAATTATTACTAGTTCAAATTTTATATACTAGAGTTTTATAAATAAAATAATGTTTTACAAGTACTTAATCTTCCAAAAGTGCAAAAATATCATGGCAAAACCTAAAATCATCATAACTATAGTACGAAAAACTAAAATCCAGATATATTATAAAAATTAAAACAAGATAACAACGAATAAAAAATTAAAATAAATAAATTTTACAAAAAAAAATTATGAAAAAATGTGCAACATATTATAAGAATTGAAAATATATTTAAATTAAGAGGATATTTAAGTTGAGGATATTTAAGTGCATTCGATGAAGCCAAAGAGAAAAGAAAGAAGCTTGAAGAGTTTAGTTGTTAGAGTCAGTGTGTTCGTGTGAGTGTTAATAAATAACGTGTTGGTATCATATATCATTGAAATATGCTCTAAGAAGCTTTAAAAAGAAAATGAAAATAATTTGATGAAAGTTTTCATGAAAAACAGTTTTAATGATGTTCTGTTTTGAAAATAATTGAAATTAAAAAATTAATCATATTTGTGAGAAGAGAACTAATACGGAGAGAGTTTTATGAATTCTATTAAAAGACAAAGAGATTTCACAAAGAGCTAAATAAGTTTTTTACCAAATCATTCAAGAAAGAGAATCTTGGACCCATTTATCTGATTTGTGGTTGTTCTACATTGTTTTCAATCTCGTTTAAGTTAGAAAATTTTCTATAACTTGGTTTGGACCATTTTGTTTTATTCTAGTTGTAGTTGGTGATTGTGTTACATATCTATTTATTGTAACTTAGTGTTTAATCTACATTTGGATAGGATTTTCATTTGTAGAGGTGTAGTAGGGTGTTGCATTATTTCTTTATTGATCTTGCAGGGGTGCAAGATTGTGTCTTCATTGTATTATTTGTATAATTGTGTGTTTTAGTAAAATTCTTTACAAGTTTGCAAGAAAAACTAGATGTAGCTCCTGAGAAAGAGTAGGCCAGTATAATTACTTGTTCTGAATTTCCATTTAATTTTATGTGAAATCTAAATCTGAACAAAAAGTTATCCAATTAATTATGTTAATCAATTCATTTTTTTTACTATAATATACTCAGTGGAATTGGTTGATTAATCTGTTTTGAAATCAGATTTCATTTAAAATATGATCTAAGATTATCACATTGCTAAAATTCAAATTTTTTGATAATTACTGGAATCTGTGAATTCAATCTCTTAATCGAATAAATCAATAAATTGAGTTTCTGTAATTTTGTCTTTTTAAATTGAATACTTTATAATTTTAATTAAATATAATTTTTAACAAGATTTCTAAACAAGAATTTATTCAATTGTTTTTTAAATAAAAATCAATTGTTTTTTTCTTAAAACAAAAATATAATCTGATTGTTTACAATTATTAATAAATTATTTTTTTTATTATGTGGCAACAAGTATTGCAGTAAATTACTTCAATTAGAAGTATTTATTATTATAAACTATTTTTTACGAAAATTTTTAATTCAAACCTCTTAAACTCAGCTAATTTTTTTTTCATTTATTACCTTATCACGAGAATTTCTCCTCAATCGTTGGAGAACCAAATAAATAATAATTTATGGCTCATGGCCTTTTCATCACGTTTTAAAAATGTGACCTTTTTTCAGCATAAAAAAAGTTGGTTTTATAAAAAACTTATTTTCTCCTATACAATTTCGTTTGTTAGATATATTGAGACTGACATACAAGTACTTTGAAAATGTTTTAACATTTTTATAAATATTTTTAGAGAAAAATGAAAAAAAATAAACTATATTTTTCATAAACTAAATTACTTTATCAATAAATAAATTTGCAATAACTTTCTGGCATTAATTCTTTAAAAGATGATTTTTAGGTCATGCATATAAATGTATCCTTTCAATCTTAGTTATTTGTGTTATTTGTTTAGTTTTAACATAAATACAGTTTTGACCTTATCGGAAAAAGTTCAAAATTCAGAAACATTCTCATTTTTAATTTTTTCCTGATATGACTTTAAATTAATTATTTTCTTACATATTTTAAGTAATGCGTTTGTAAAAAAAGGAAAGATTTATAAAAGAAATTATTTCCGTAAAATTTTTTCATGAAGTTATCATAAATTGTTCCACAAATTTTGGTGGTAAAAATTTATGAAGCTTTGGTGATAATTATTGTTTTGGCTACCAGTTTTAGGCTATTTGCTGACTTTGATCCACGTGTGTGTGTCACGTTGATGTAGTTATCCAAGTTGTTTGTGGAATTATTACAAAACTTTACTAAAATATTGTTTTGTTGACTATTGATATTGCTTGTGGACAATTCCTACTTGTCTGGCACAAATAGGTTTCAATTTTTCTTTCACTTTTTGCTTCTCATGATAGCTATAAATACCCTTTTAAGAATTGCAGTATTGCACCGTCTATTTTCCGCGTCTTGTGTATCTCTCTAAAAGATATTGAAATTTTGTGTTGTTCTTTTCGTTCTTTGGAATTGTGTAAAGGGAACAATGAATGCTCTAGCAGCCACCAACAGGAACTTCAGGTTGGCCTCTAGGCTCCTGGGATTGGATTCCAAGCTTGAGAAAAGTTTGCTCATTCCATTCAGAGAAGTCAAGGCAAGTAAACCTGCAAATCTTTTGCTCTTACCATGGCTTCTTTCTTTGGTTTTTAAACTAAAGTGTTGAATGGTATCAAACAGTTTTCTTGAAGAAACTACACACCCTTTTCTATGCATTCTTCCAGATTTGTTGCAGCCAAAACTTTCATGCAGTCATGAATATGATCATATACCTTGATTTTTCATTTGTTGGTTCTTGTTTGCTTACTGATTGAATGAGTGATGAAACAGACTTCATTCATTGAGCTATATTCCTCTATCAAGTTTTTTTGGTTAAAAGTTCGTTCTTAGAATTTTTTGTAGAAACTCTTTTGTACTAAATGATAGCATTATGTTATGTTTGACAAATCACCTCCCTTTCTTTGAAATGGTGTTGTCTTGATGACTTCTGTTTTGTGCTGATTATGTCTTTGCCAGATACAAATGACAGAGATCAACAACTAGTGTTCTAAATTTTGTTTGAAAATGCAGGTTGAGTGTACCATCCCTAAAGATGATGGCACTTTGGCTACTTTTGTTGGATTCAGGGTTCAACATGATAATGCCAGAGGCCCCATGAAAGGAGGAATCAGATACCATCCTGAGGTGAATTACATTCTGACTTTCAAGTACCATAGTTACTGAGCAACAGATCTAAAATTAAAGCACAAACTAACTATAAATTTTTATCAATAACAGTGTTTACTTTTCTTTACCTTATATTTTACATCTTTTCTGAGGAGTCAAATGTGTTTTAACTATCTCAATTTGGGGTCAAAATTGGTCTTAATTCTTATCTCTGGTTTTCATATCTTTCATAATTAATGAATTTCATCTTTTATCCTGGTATTGTAAATTCCATGAAGAAGAATTTATCAATTATAAAATAACATGATGGCCAAAATCATAGTTTTTAAATATAAGAACCAAAACAAATTTTTACTGAAGATTCAGCACTTGAAACACATTTTATCCTATATTGAATACAGGGATGATTCCATTAATAAGCAAAGCAGCAATTGAATGGGCCTAAAAGTGCTATTTGATTGTTTATAGGTTATGAATTCTCTCATTCAATTATATGTATTGGCTTGAGTAGGTTGAACCAGATGAAGTGAATGCTTTGGCACAACTTATGACATGGAAGACAGCAGTGGCAAATATACCATATGGTGGGGCCAAAGGAGGGATAGGATGTGATCCTGCAGAATTAAGTGTGTCAGAGTTAGAGAGACTTACCAGAGTTTTCACTCAGAAAATTCATGATCTAATTGGAGTTCAGACAGATGTACCTGCACCTGATATGGGAACAGGACCACAGGTGAGTACAACAATTATGCTTTGAGAATTGTGCTTATCTATATGCTGAAGAAATTACTTAATATCAAACACTAAAAAATCACACTCTTACCGTATTGTCTTAATGCAGACTATGGCATGGATACTAGATGAGTATTCCAAATTTCATGGCCACGCTCCTGCAGTAGTTACTGGGAAACCTATTGTAAGTAGATTAAAAGTTTATATTTGTATTTTAGTGGCCTTTGAACTGTGCCACAACAGCACCCTATGCTTGAGAAACCAATTAGCAAAACTAGGAAAACACTTTCTTTATAGTTAGATTATTAGTTGAGTTTCATGTGAAATTGCATTAAGTAAGCAGGGTTCCACTCCCTATTTAGTCAGTCAAACAAGAATTTCAACCAGTACAAAGATTGTGCTTAGAAATATGTGTTGATAATATCTCCCAAAACAATTCCCATCTCTAACATTTTGTGTTGAAACAAGGATCTCGGTGGATCTCTAGGCAGAGATGCAGCCACAGGAAGGGGAGTCCTCTTTGCAACTGAGGCTTTGCTTAAGGAGCATGGGAAGAGTGTATCCGGACAACGGTTTGTCATACAGGTACTGCTTGTTTTTATCATCATTGATTTCTATGCAAAATGAAAACAGCATTCATTATGTTATATATGGACTGGTCTCTAACATCATGCATAGTAGTTTGAAAATAAATGATTAATAGATGTATATACTAGTTAAGTGTGAAAATGCGCAAAGAAATGTTCATCAATTCTTACCTAATAATTTTGATGAATATGAGATAAAATCATACAATTAATCCTGCTGTGTGTCTCTTCAGGGTTTTGGAAATGTAGGGTCTTGGGCTGCCCAATTGATCTGTGAGCAAGGTGGCATAGTTGTTGCTGTGAGTGATGTAACTGGGGCCATAAAGAATAGCAATGGTCTTGACATACCAAGCCTACTCAAGCATTCTAGAGAACACAGAGGAGTGAAAGGATTCCATGGTGGTGATCCTATTGATCCCAAGTCAATATTGGTTGAAGACTGTGATGTCCTTATCCCAGCAGCTCTTGGCGGAGTCATTAATAGGTGCTTTTACTTAACTACAAACTTCTTGTGTGCTTAGTAAATCACTAATTTCACTCTATTTCATCACATCTTACCTTGGAAGCAAAAACCAAAATGCGCCACAAATGTTTTCTTCAGTAATTAACTTCCACTTTAGTTCATGTGATGATCTAATCTTTAACTTCACAAACTTTTTACTTTGGTCTTTGGCTTTGAACAATGTTGTAAAATACCAGTCACTTTATTTCCAAATGTCAGTGAAAAATGTAATATAAAAGGACTAAAATGAAGTTTTTCTGTGTTACTTCACTAAGGATCTTTGACAATCTTGCTTGTTGCATAAATTTATTGCCTGCAATCCTCAAGCATCCCAAACATATATCTGTGTTCAAAAGGGTATCTATAATGAATATAATCTTCTAATCTTTTTCTCTAACTCTTTATATGGTTGAAGGGAAAACGCCAATGAGATTAAAGCCAAATTTATTGTTGAAGCAGCCAATCACCCAACTGACCCTGAGGCTGATGAGGTTAGTTTGCATTGTATTCTGTATTATCTTACATATAAACAAAATAAACCAAAGGAAGAGAAATAAGAGGAATTATGCACTGTTTTTAACTACCACCTTATTTTGCAGATTCTGAAAAAGAGAGGGGTGGTGATCCTGCCAGATATATTTGCAAATTCAGGAGGAGTCACAGTTAGCTACTTTGAGTGGGTGCAGGTAACTATTTTGATAATTAACTGCTATGATCTCACATGGATTCTTATTATACTAATTTGTCATATCATGTGAGACATAACTGCAGATTACTAAGACCAGAGTTAGAAACACACTAATTGTAATATTGTACTACTTTTCATTGGTTGAAATTTATGTGTTCCCATCAATTTTAAAATGAGAACAACTTCACATCTTTAGTAAGATTTGCATGAAGTTCATTCAAGAAAAGAGAATTTCTCAAGAAAAGACTTTAGTAAGAGAATTTCACATCTTAACCATATTTTTCTGGGGTCTCTAAATTGTCTATACATTTTTTTTTTCTTTCATGATACAACGCTGTCAAATAACTTGGTAACATGTCTGGTTCCATGAAGGCATTATGAGATTAACTAAAAATGATGATCATTGTGTGATACACAGAACATACAAGGATTCATGTGGGATGAGGAGAAGGTGAACAATGAATTAAGGACATACATGACCAGAGGGTTCAAAGATGTGAAGGAAATGTGCAAAACCCATAATTGTGATCTTCGTATGGGGGCATTCACCCTTGCAGTTAACCGTGTGGCAAGGGCCACTATCCTTAGAGGTTGGGAAGCTTAAACATCATAATATTATTGCTGCTTTCAACAAAGAGCTCCATTTTTTCAGCCTCAGCAACATGTTACACAATTCTAGCACATGTCTCTGAAGTTGAACAAGAAAATTCAAGAAACTCATACCCATTTCATATGTTTCTTTCTTTATTTTTTGCTTCAATTAGTGTATTTTTATCATTCTAAGTTTGATAATGCTAATTTTATGAATAGTTTATTTATGCCTTAGATATGTTTTTAGAGCATAATCAATATGTGATAAATGATCATTGCAAAATTTATAAATTCAAAATATTAAGTTACAAAGGTTTGAGGCTTTTGATCATCTTTGTCGTAATTACGCATTAAATTACACAATTTCTAGAAATATTTTTCGAAAGGGTCTATATTTACAAAATCCATTTTAGGGCTTTGTTTGGTAGTGTGAACGGAAGAATGGAGAATAAAATATGGATTTGGTGGAATAATATTCTAATAAATTTATAATTTTTTTAATTTTCTATAAAAATAACTTATTTTATCATAAAACAATCTAAAATTTCTGTAGAAAGAGTTATCCACTACATAGGATAAAAATGATATCATACCCGTTCATATAAGGGGATTTCTTTTGCACCCCATAAACTGCACCCACATAAATATGAAAATCTTGAGTTTGTTCTTTTGGTTTATGAAAAAATATTTTGGATTTTAGAATCGAAAATTATTTTTGACTTTTGAACTTTGCGCAGAATTTTGTAATATGGAAACTTTTTTTACTTTCAGGTTGTGGAATTTATAAATATTTTTTGCATGAAAAAAAAACTTTCCAAATTACACATCTTAAAAAAAATTCATATAAAAAAAACTCAAAGGGATATTTTTGTCTTTTAGCCACTCAATGGAGATACACATGGAAATTATAGAAGTACCCAAAGAAACTTCTTAAATTTCCAACGACAAAAACTTATTTGAAGGTCATTTATGTACCCCAAAAAAATTAAAATTTCAATTTTACCCTTTAAAATTAAATTATCAGTTGTAGGTATTCAATTTGGGAATACATAGCCCCATGGTCTTTCAGACAGTATATTTCAGAATGTTAAAAGTTAATTTTTTTTATTTTAAAATGTATAATCTAAAATAGAAAATATTATTCCGAAATTTATAATCTAAAATACATATTTTTTATTCAAAAATATACATTTCAAATACAATTTTACTTTATAAATCTGAAACGGGTGCAGTTTTGTTATTTCACCATCCATGGAGCTGCAGCTTGAAACCATGGGGGTGCATCTTGTAACACCCCCGTTTTCGACTTCGTCTAGAGGCCCAAAATCTAAGGTCCACTAGGTCTTTGTGCAGTATCCTTTCAAAAGCTTAAGTATCATTAATTATTTTTGTTCATGTTTGTATGAATCTGAGATATGTATTTCTAATTTTTATTTGGAATTTTGAAGAAACTTTATTTATGTACTCTAACTTCCAAGTTTTTCAAGGGATTAAATATCCTTTCAACTTTCGGAAATTTTTCCCATTTTCAAAAAAACTACCTTTTGCCCAAGGAAAACAATTCAGAAATCGAACTAAACATTTTGCATAAGAAATCGATATTTAGAAATCCAATTTTTCTTATTTCATTTCATCATTTGGGACCAGAAAACCGGTTGAAATTGGATTATCAGAAAATCGAATTTTAATCTGCTTTTATATTTTTGAAGTTATATTATTCAATTTATTCACAAAAAAACAATTTCATAATTAATATGATTTTAAAAGATGATTTATAAAGTAATTAACAAATATTAGATAATATTTGTAAGATAACTTAATAGTTTACAATTAATTATTATAAATGTTTCATATTATTTTTTAGTATTATAAAAATGTTCTAAAATATAATTATGAGTAGTAATAACAATTAAAAAATAAATAAAATATAAAATATTAACTTTAAAATACAAGTTTTGAAATGTTGGTTTAAATTATTATATAGTGGTTAAATTTTTTTTCACAAACATACCTAAAGGCTAAAAACATTTATATAAAAGACCACGTCACAAAATATTTAAGCCAACTTTATTTGAATAACTATTAAATTTAATAATTTAATATAAATTAATATTAAAGATTGTAATAAATTAAATTTAATATTTTAAAATAAATTAATATTAAGTACTGTAATAATTTAAAATAAATATTTTAATATAATTTAATGTTGAATACTGTTTTAAACTTAATTTAGAATAAAAACTATTGGTATTAATAATGACTTGTATACAAATTTAATTTTATGTAAAACAATTTTGAATAATGATAGTTAATATTAGTTTAGAATATAATGATATAAATCATTTTATTTTGTAGCTAAAATTGGTATCTAAATAGTTTTTTTTTAGTGATTGTTAAGACGGTCTAAATAGCAACTCTCCCCTCTATTAGTATGTAGCATTTTAACTGGAACATCAGTTTGTTTTTCAACTAGTGTTTTAAATTTCTTAAACACATCAAACTTTTCACTTTTCTCAAAAAAAAAAATATATGCAAACTTTTCTACTCAAATCATTAATGTTGTACCTTTTATTTACATTTGAAGTAGGAGTAATAGGACCACAAATTACCTGTAACAAATTGAGAAGCACGCTAATTACTCTGTCATGGGAAAGGGTCTCTTTGATTTTTTTCTTTGAGGCAGTGTTCACAAAGATGAGTTGATGGCTTAAAAGAGACAATCCTTTCACCATATTATACTTCAATAGAGCCCGTTGTAGCTCAAATCCCTATAATGGGAGCGCCAAACTTCTACGGGTGGCATTGAACTATCTGGAAAACAAGGCTAAGAAATTCCAAATTTAATATAGACAACGAACATATGATTAGTAGTCATAGAGGTTTCAAAAATAATTCTCTTTTCTTGAAACATTTTATTTTGCTTCATTAGTTAACCCTTTCTCTTGAAGTTGTCCCACCGGGAATAAATTATTTTTCAGTTCAGGCACAAAGAAATCACTAACCAAATGCACAACTATATTAATTAAAAGTCTAACAGTACCCTTCCCATCCACCTTTAGAGAATCATTATTTTTTAATTTCACTTCATTAGAAAAAAAGAAATATCAAACGAAGAAAACCAATCTTTTTACCTGTCATGGGATTACTACAACCTGAGTCAATAAACCACATATCTTGTACATTTGGTTTTTTCTAATGAAAATTATGCCATAAGTAACATCGCTTTCTCATTGCCCTCAACATAATTTGCTTTAGTGTCTTGTGATTTCTTCGAACATTCATATTGAAAGTGTCAAAAATCATGGCAGGGATAACACTTTATTGTCGTTTTGTCTATTTGTTTGCCTCCTCTACCTCTACTTCTTCCTTGTACAACTCCACCTCAAAAAATTCTTCTTCCACGTGCACGTCTAACACCTATCTCATCTTGTGCAACTTTTAGCACTTGCTCGTCTTGCACAATGTGACCATTCATCCGCTACTCATGAACTAACAAGCTACTTTTTAGTTCATCTACAGTAGTCAGGGTGTCCAAATCATGTGATTCTTTAATAGAGCATACTACATAATCGTACCTTGAGATAATTGAACAAAGAATCTTTTCAATGAGATTAAGATCAGATATCTGTTCACCATACATCCTCGTCTTATTTGCAACTGAGAGTTCGAGCAAAATATTCATTAACTGATTCTTTATTCTTCATTTGCAAAATCTCTCATTCACGTCGAAGGGCTTGAAGTTGTGCTTGTTTTACTCTAACAATATCTGTATTTTTGTTTTAAAGAATCTCATATCTCTTTTGACATCTCCTTCTTCGATATTATTTCAAACACAACTCGATCAATTGCTTGAAATAAATAATTTTTTACTTTTAGATCTTTCAACTTGAATTCCTCCATAGTCTTCTTCTCGTTCTCTGCTAATAAAACTTCTACTATATGTTTAGAAATCACTGAATGTATAAGATTTCAAATATTCTTTTGATGTTAAAAAGAGTTTCGAATTGGAGGTTATACAAAATTATAATTTCTAGTCATGATTAAAGTCTATTGCTTTGAAGTCTATTGCTTTTGTTTATAGTAAACCTTAACTATAATTCCAATTATTACCTAGAAATACAACAAAAATATGACTGAGTAATTCTTATTGTTTACGTAAGTAAAAGGCCAAGTTTATAACCTTAGCTTTATAACTGAGTGTACTATCCGTCCAACGGTGACCACCTAGGCACATTAGGGCGATACCACATCGCCCTAGTCGCCCCAAAGAAGCCGCCTATATGTCTTGGGGCGGTATCCTCTCGCCCTAACAAAGTACTGCGATACTCCAGAATGAGGTACACAACCAGGAACGACCACTCACCACCTCAAATCAAGAACTAGGAAGTTGCAACGTGCAAGAAACCTCTGTCATAGCAGTCTGCAAAAGCTGACATAACGTAAATAAGAAGTCAAAGGTAAACACTATAAATACGCAGGTAAGTCAGCCAAAAAGGGGCAGAGTCATGTATTGATTAACATACACCGATAACCGAATACTTACTCGAGCGTCGGAGTGTCATCGCAGGTACCCCTCCCTGCGAACCACGGGCGAATTGTTGTCGGTCTTTGGTACCTTCCATCCCGCAAGAGACCAAGTCATCAAGAGTGAAGCATTACAAAGATAACACTGGTTACCGGGGGCGATAACCATCCGGGTTACATTAGGTTAGGCTCAGAAGGCCCTGGAAGAATTGTATAATAACATAACTGAATTCTTAAAAAAATAAATAACCCATATCTAATAGTTTATTTCTAATAAAAAAAAACAAAATAATAACCGAAATAAATAAAATAAAAATATATAATTCAAAAACATTTTCCAAAGTAAAAATCTTTAACTAAGTTAACAAAAGTTTATATCCCTGAATCACAATCCTGGCCATTTCACAGGTTCCGTGTTTTGAAATCAAATCCTAGTTTCAAATCTCTGCATGCCACGCCACGTAAGCACATTTTTTAATCACGCAGAATGCCTATCTTACCCTTTGTCACGTATGCCCCGTGCCAGGTATCAACTCGAGGTAGCCTACTGTGTAAAGCATTATTTTCGAATTAAGATATTCTAGTTACACTTTTATTAATATTTACAAAATTCACCAAGCATCTATTCAGGTTTGGTTTGGTCCCCAAAAGACAACATAGGAATCCTAGGAAGTAGAAGACAAAATAAGAAAGAGGTAGTGGAGAAGAGACTCTTCAAGTAGCGAGAGTGAGAAAAGGTATGTGAGAATGAAAAGCAGAATCTAATGATCCCTAAGAAAACAGAACACTGTAAGACATGGCCTCTTCCTCGGAAAACCCAGACCCAGAAGTCCGAAAAGACGAGGTGTGGAACCGTTGGGTCATATTCTCACCCGCCCGAGCCAAACGGCCCTCCGATTTCAAGTCCAAATCCCCCACCGACCCGAACCCGAATCAACAGTGCCCCTTCTGCATAGGCCACGAGCACGAGTGCGCGCCCGAGATCTTCCGGGTCCCGCCCCGAGACCCCGATTGGAAAATCCGGGTCATCCAGAACCTCTACCCCGCCCTCTCCCGCACCCTCCCCGAACCCCAGCACGCCCCTTCCGGCTCGCTCCAGACCGGGTTCGGGTTCCATGATGTAGTCATAGAGACTCCGGTTCACCCGGTTCAGCTCTGCGATTTGCCTCCTCCGGACATTGGCCGGGTTTTCCTCGCTTATACCGAGAGAATCCAGCAGCTCGCGAGCCATAAATCAATTCAATACGTGCAGGTTCTTTCTCGCGAGCCTCACAATTAGCACCTGAAAGATGCGGCGTTGTGTTTGTTCTTCCAATTTATATTGTCTAATTAATTTGGAAATTTGGTAATTGCGTTTATTTGTCAGGTTAGGCTAACTTTTTGCAGAAGTTGGGAAAATACTTTTGCGAATTTCATTGCACATACTGAATTCCAATGCTCAAAAGGAAGATGGAAGGAATTGTTGAAATATTTTGATAATCTTCCAATTGCTGTTCGATCATGCACTTTGTCTGTAAATGTTTATTTCATCATGCAGAACTTGTCTTTGATATTGGTGACGAGAAAATTAAGGATTTGTTTTGACAAACTTTTCCCTAAATGCTTCTGAGAGAGAAAAGATATACAAAGAAAAAAATAAGATATGTTTCTCAATTAATTAAAAATCAAAATTTAGAGAAGTTATATGAACAAAAAATTACAAATTAGATTATGCATAAGAAAATTTTAATTTATAGAGAAACTTGGTTCAATTTTTCTACTTGTTTATCTCTCTGAAAATTGTAAAGTTGGTCAGAAGAGGTCCTAATTGGACTAAAGAACTCTCATTTAAGGACCTTAGGCATAAATATCACTCACACTTCAAGGTTTTTAATGTGGTCACGGTTGTAGTAAAACTAGGTACAAATGCAGCTGATAGGGTCACAATTATGGTTACAATGAAGTTGTAGAAGGTCCAAATACTGACTTGCGTTTGCAGACTGTCTTTTAGAACTTTCCACACTGTATCTTCGAGGACCTAAGTTCACTATTCACTCTATGGGTAAAATGTCGTATTAGTTTCAGAATGGTGTAAATTGAGATTTAAGTGTATCACTAAAATTTATTTTTCTCCTTGCAGACTTTGAATATTGCAGAATCTTATGAATAAAATGTGAAATTATATGCTCGCTGACATTCAATTACTTGATAACGTCTGCTATCTCTGAATGTGTATTATGTCTACCTAATTAATCCTTATGCTTTAGATTTTAGAATTACTGCGTGATGTTTTGGCCACTGCTTGTGCACCAAGATGTTCTTTTTGCTTAAAAAGCTTGTGTGGGGATGGAGCCCTTTGTCTTTTAGAACTTTACCCACACTATATCTTCGAGGACCTAAGTTCACTATCCACTCTATGGGTAAAATGTCGTTTTAGTTTCAGAATGGTGTAAATTGAGATTTAAGTGTATCAATAAAATTTATTTTCCTCCTTGCAGACTTTGAATATTTCAGAATCTTATGAATAAAATGTGAAATTATATGCTTGCTTACATTGAATTAGTCGAAAACGTCTGTGATATATTATGTCTACTTAATTAATCCTTATGCTTTAGATTTTAGCATTACTGTGTGATGTTTTGGCCACTGCCTTTGCACCAAGATGTTCTTTTTGCTTAAAAGGCTTGTGTGGGGATGGAGTCCTTGTCTTTGATGAATTTGTTGGTTGTGTTCTTATGTGGATTGACGTTTTGACTGTGTAATCCATGAAGTTGCTTTTTTTTTCCATCTCTTGATTTTTTTTATCATTTTTTAATTCTTGCTTGCTCCACAAAAGCTGGGGCAGGAATTTTAGATGTAATAGTATGCAATATATGTTTTTTATGCAGCATATGTTATATGTGTTGATATAATGAAAGTATGTCTTAGGTGAAGTTTGGGAATAGTGTGCGTGGATCTTGGATTTATTTGCACTTAGATAAATATGTTTTAGGTTTCTTGCAGTGTGCAATTGTGTACTGTGACTTCTCGACAGTATAATTGTTTATTTTAATTAGGGTAATGGGAGCAATTAAGTCATAAGCAATGGCTGCATGCCTAATTTGCATCATTGACAAATTGTCTATTTACTGTTTTGGTTAACGTTGTCATTGTGTTAATCAAATGGTAGATGCTGGCTACATGCCTGCATTTCCACCGTTTCCTACCTTAATTGAAATTGATCAAGTTTTTCACATTTCTGCATAAGTAATCTACTGTTTTTACTTCCTCTTGCACTTGTTTTATCTTGTAAACTTACTTTTATTAATCTTTGAAGGTGTTCAAAAACCATGGTGCTTCAGCTGGTGCATCAATGAGTCATTCTCACAGTCAGATGATGGCGCTGCCAATTATTCCACCTAGTGTATCGGCCCGTCTTGCAAGTATGAAAGATCATTTTGATCAGACAGGGAAATGTTTGATTTGTGAAATTCAACGTGAAGATCTTTTGATTGATTCATCTACCAACTTCTTTTCATTGGTTCCTTTTGCTGCTACATTTCCTTTTGAGATATGGATTGTTCCTCGGTACCACTCTGCTCACTTCCATGAATTGGATGCGGAAAAGGTACCACTTCTCTATTTGCAAAGTCTTCTTGCTTCTTAGGTGCCAAATAATGCATCTGATATGTGGCGTGAATTTTAGTTATTTTCTGTGACTTGACCCTTATCTATTATGGGCTGATTACATGTGACAGAAACATACTGAACTGTCTGAACAAATAGATCTGAAATGTTGTTAGACTTTTAGCTGTACCCATTGCCATTATCGTATTTTGGAATCTTATTGCAAGATAAATTTTTAAGTTATCATGATATTAAACCTTAAAAATCAGTTTCTATCATGTAAATAAAGCTAGACACGACACTTATAATGTCAGATCAACCTATTTCTACTATGTCTCGTGCATTGAGTAATAGTAGTTTAAATTTTCGTAGTTTAGTAGTTTGTTTCAAATAGAACTTTATTTTTCCTATGACTGTTATTAGTCAATTAGCATATTTATGGATATGTCATACATATCTAAAAACTAAATAGGTCTTTAAGTAGGCTAAGTCAAGCTTTCTTTTAAAATACCGAGCCAAGCCTAAAAAAATCCATAACAGGTAACAGGCTAGACTTATTAATGTACAGAAAAATAAATGCTATTTGTTGTCACTTCTTTCCTTATTAAATGTTCCTGTTATTTGTTAAAGTTATAGAATTTGTTGTGCACACACAATTAAAAATCAAGGAAAAAGTAGTATTAGACAAACTATCACCTATCTTTCTCCTTTCCACTCAACGTGGAGGGGCCAAAATCTCAACATTCCTCTCGTTTCTTTCCTTGCATTTATGCAAGAAACAGTAAAAACAAGCATCCAAGACAAAACAGCATAAATTCCTTAAATATACCAGGTCTATCTAGACAAAACATCGTTCAGTCCAACTATTTCCTCTCCTAGTTTATTATGAAACTTTTCATAGTAGGGATGCAATTTATTATAAAAACAGCATGTTGTGCGGCAAAACACCAAAAAATGGCAGGGAGATAAGACTGAAAAAGAGGGCACGAGTGACACTAAAAATATTTTGGTGTTTCCTTTGAACTATGCCATTTTATTCAGGAGTCTCAACATAGGTGGTTTGATGAACAATTCCTTTAGAGTCAAGAAACGTTTTCATAGAAAATTCAGTTCCATTATCAGTTCTAATTGTTTTAACAGTAATGTAAAAGTGATTTTCGATGTAAGAAATGAAGTTAACAACATCAGCTCTGACTTTTCCATACATAGTGAATAAAAAAAAAAGTTTCTGTTTCTTTTCTCTCTCGTGCTTCCTTCTCTTTCTTATCTCTCTCGTGCTGTCTTCTCTGCCCTTCTTTCTCTCTGCTTCTCATCTTTTCGTTGTATCACGGATTAGGGTTATTGTGTTTTCTAATATAATGACAGAGGCTGAATCTGAAAAGCATGGAGTGTTTGGACTGAGAAACAATATAAATATTGAAAATAATGACGAACTGCTAGCTTGAAAGTTCTTCATGTTTGTCACCTGCAAAAGGATAAAAGGTTCAAAGAGGAAATTTCTGAATTTGACAAGCAGTCTCTTATACTGATTATCTGATCGGAGCTGTCAGAAAATGCTGCATTCTGGAGGAGACACTGGCGACACTTCTACAGATGAACTTAGAACAGGGAAAGAATTAGGAAGTGGATGGTGATATCCTTGTGACAGATGTATAGTGGATAGTGATCAATAAGTAATGCTTTAGGGCCAAACGGGCATTAGAACTCTGAGGATTTATTATGTTGTAATCCATATTCATTATCTTTAGAATAGCACACAAATAGCTTAAACTATTAGTACACATTGTGGAATTCTCAATTCTACATGTTTAGCATAACATAGAACCGATCCACCTTGTACTACTGTAAATTGGGATATACACAGGCATGTTCGGATATCTCCTTTATTTGTGTTTCTTGTTCCAAAGATTGATAATTACTTCTAACATTTATTTTGCAGGCAGTTGAACTGGGAGGTTTGTTGAAATTAATGCTCAGGAAGATGTCTTTGCAGTTGAACAATCCACCATTCAACTATATGATTCACACTAGTCCACTTCATAGTAATGGGTCAGAGTTAGCATACACTCATTGGTTTATACAGATAGTACCTCAACTAATTGGAATTGCGGGTTTTGAGCTTGGAACTGGGTGTTACATAAATCCTGTGTTCCCTGAGGATGCAGCAAAGGTTCTAAGGGAAGTGAAAGTTCCAGAGTCAGGATGAAGCATGTAGAAACATATTGGTAACCTAATCTCAAACTTGTTAGGTGCTAATAAGTTTCTTTGATTCCCATATGAGGGTCAAGCTTTTTTGTCACAGCTTTTATAATTTGAGCTTCCTAGTGAGGGAGTTTCGGCTCTTACATGTGTCATTAGTGATTGTAGTCATGGAACCTCGAGATATTAGAACACTGAAATAAACTACTCTTTGTGTATCATTGAGAAAGCCCTTGTGCACAAAGAGGAAAGGCTACTGTATTTTTTATAATTTCAATATCTTTTGGGGGATTATTATGGCAAGGGTATCTTTTTGCTAAGTGTCTCTGAATTTTAGATCCACGTCAGCCTGAAGCAAATGCATATAGCTTTTGCATGATATGATACACGCTTTTTTCTTTAAACCTAGAAAATGAAAGTGATTTTTTGATAAAGTATTTTTCTGAAGACTATATTTGGATTGATGGTATAGTGGAGGAGATAGAATGATGAGAAAGTAGGTCCATTGTTTGATTTACTAAAATAAGAATGGAATAAGATAAAAAAAAGGGAAATGTTTGATCTCCTTGCACTCAATTCTTTATATCAACTCAGACATATCCTAAGAACTTTTCTTTTTTCAGAAGTTACTATTTGGAGCTAACAAGAAAAGCACTAAAATAAATTCTTTTTTCTTGCTTTTTTTTGAAGAAAAAAGAAGTACACAATTATTGTGTATTTAAACTTTCCTTCCTGGATGAGTTGTACTGTAGAAAGTGTCAGATTCTGTGAGTTCCTTCTAAGCCCCACCACTGAACCGTCACCATCTCCATTAATAGAGACTATGTCAGCAGCACGTGTAAACAACTGGATGCATAGAGAGTTAAGTTAGCAGAGTGTTCTTGCCGCTGTAAATGGTTGACAATTTGTGTGTTGGTTCAATCACTACCTTTAATATTTTTGTGAGCTATATATGCTGCTGTGTTATTAGTTCAACCATTTGAACCAGGATCACAAGATGTTGAAATATCAACTACAGATAATATCAACCATCATAATCTATAGAAATTTAAAACTTTTGAATGCACATAAAAATCTATAACCATACGATTGAACTCCTGGGCATGCAGTTACAATTTGAACTGGAGAGGATCTTGATCTTAAACATCCTGTCAACAATACAATGATGTTCTATTTCAATTATATTTGTTTTACTCGTTTTCAATTCTGTTAGATACATTAGCACTCAGCTCTTATATTGATTGTCAAGGAATGGCTCTTATTTGGCAATTCATGCATTATTGTTTTTCCTTGTCCCTCCATCCAAAGAGCTAAAGAGTTGAAAGAACTTTCTTGTGTTCTCCCTTGTTCCTCCACCAAAGAGCTAATGAGTTGAAAGAATTTTTTTTTAGTTAAAAAAAACTGTAAATTGAATGTATATGTTAAGTTAGAAAAATATCAAACAGTTTTAAAAGTTGTTTTTAAGATTATTATGAAAATGTTAAGTGCATGGTAAGTTTATCAAGTTAACTGATTGTGACACAAGTTACGTGGTGACAAAAGTCTTGAATTGACATTTAATTTTCTTTTATCAGAGTGCACTATATAAGTCCCTCTTCATTATCAAATTAAACACAAGCTGAGATAATGATAAAAACAATAGTTTCCTGGTTTCAACAACATCATCTCTATTCCGTAACGTTAGATTAATTTTCACAATAGAAGGTCCATATGTTTTTAACAAAGTAATAATAAGTTGTATTGATACTTTATATAGAAAAATGCGAGTATAGTTTGAAGGTTGGCTGTGAGACAATAAATTTATATAGGTAAGTTGAATTGACGAAGATTATCAAAAATTAAATTTAAATCTTCACCTTCTTAAATTAAAGCAAAAGTTATAACATGCAATATAATAAGGTGAAGAAAATAATAAATTATTCAAAATGTTTTTATATTGGTTTGTTTGATAATACAAACTACGTCAAGTTTTTAATTAATTGATTGAGTTTCACTAAAGAGACTAACACTACAAGGTACAAACAAGTATTCTTTCAACTCGTGGTCATCCCTAAAAATTGAGTATTCTTTAACAAGTCACTCCTGGCTAAGACAAAGATTGTCTAGAGTGTGATCAAAATATCACAAGATTTGCTCACTAAAGAGGGATTGCATCTTTTGACATATACAAGTTCGTTAAAACGAACACAACATTATTCTTACAAAGTTATTTAGAGCATAGAAATATTTTTAGAGATTTTTATCACTTTTGCAATTCAAGTAAAGACACTTTGTCCATGAGAGATTTATATAGGTGCAAATCAAACTCGCTTAAACATCTTTTTTTATATATGATGACCTTGGACGTAAAAGATGCATTAAATGCACTCTATGTATATATGTTAAATGTTCTTGTCTTCTTTAAGCAACATCCCGATAGTTGAATAAATTTATCTCTCATTGGATAAAGTGTCCTTACATGAATTTGTGTAAAGCATGAAAATGTACAGAGTCCAGATTGATAAAGCAAAAACTTGGGAGTTGTTGAAGTAAAACAATTTTAGCTCAGGTTCCAAGAGATAGTTGATGTGATGTATGCTTTTTTCAATCTTCTTGGTCATACATAAGAAACAAACATTCCCTATAATATAAAATAAGCATACAAATATTTGTGAAGTATTATGTTAACTTAAAACTGTGTATGTACCATCTAAGCATAATTGTCCTCTCTTGGGTCTGCGGTTGTGCTTAATAAAAAGGGAGGTGCGAAGTACAATCCTTTTATTAAAAGGTGGGTCAAGAAGTATAAGCCTATTAACCTTTTATTTAAACATTAACCCTGTTTCACAAGAAATGTGGACCCAATAACTTCACTCGTGGAACAATAATAGTAATAATTTGGTAAGATTAATTTGTTAAGATTATTAAAACCAACTTCATATTTATCAAATATTATGAACAACAACTTGGAAGTCAAGTTAAATAACTAACATTGGAATGTTCATTTGGCCTACTTATCAGTTAGTTAATATTTAGTACTTCAACGCAGTTGTTTAGAAAAATAATAATTTTATAAAACAAGATGGTTATCAGTAAAAGGAGTCAACTTCCATTTGGGCTAGCTAAGAGCGATCAAAATCCTCCATGGGTAGAAAAAATTGGCACCCACCGTGGGACAGGTAAAATTTTCCTACTCCCACTATATGAAACTTGAGAGAAAGCCTTGTCTTCGAAATGAGAAATAATAGACAGTCCACGCCCAATAGAGGAACTATCCCCCGAACATGGAATGTTGTAAATTTGAAATTTTAGTTCAGTTAATAGAAATTAAGTTTGAAATTTTATTTCCATGGATAAATAATTTTGCACAGGGCGACACTCTTTTCCCTTGAGTTTTTTGATAATTTTTTCCCAAGAGTTTTTAATGAGATCACACATATAAATAAAATTCCTATATTTTCTTTAAACCTTGTGTATTATTTGCTAGATATTGAATATGCAAGTCGTAAAAACATGGTCGAAGAGGCGCGTGTTAATGAAATAACAAAAACATGATCGAAAATGTGCATGTTAATGAAATCACAAAAACATGGTTGTAGAGGCGCATGTTAAGGAAATCGCAAAAACATGACTAAAGATGTGCATGTTAATGAAATCGCAAAAACATGACTAAAAAAGTGCATGTTCATGAAATCGCAAAAACATGGTCGAAAAGGCCTATGTTAATGAAATCGCAAAAGTATGGTCAAAGAGGCGTATGTTAATAAAATCGCAAAAACATGACCAAAGAGGTGCATGTTAATCAAATCTCAAAAACACAACTAAAGAGGTTTGTGTTAATATGGATCTCAAAAACATGAATAAAGAGGCGTGTTAATACAAAATCGCAAAATCACGACCGAAGAGGCATATTAATTCAGATAGCAAAAACACAACCGAAGAGTGTTTGTTAATTCGGATCACAAAAACATTAGTAAAAGGGAATGCTTCTGCAATATTACAAAGTACCACCCTATTCGGTATGCAGAGGTGTGTTTTTTTTTAATGATATTTTATAGGTTCATGAAGCATAATTGATTAATTGATTTCGATATACAAAATGGGAGATCGGTATGACCGAGTTCGGTTCACAAAAAGAGATACTAGCGTGACTGAGTTCGAATTGCAAAAAACAAAGGGGTACTCACTCAAATTTTCAAAACATGACCTAGTTCGGCCAACAAAAAAATTGTTTACAAGTATATTACTTGATCGGTTGTTTCAAAAACAATTTATAACGTACAATTCATGAAGATTTGAGTAAGCCAATTTCAATATTGAAAACAAATACAAAAATATTACTTCTCAATAAATTTGGAATAAAACAACAAAATAATAATAATTTTATTTCATTTAATTATTTATTAAATAGTAGTTTAACATACATTTTGTAGTTATTATATTTAAAAAATATTTTCTTTTTAAATTTAAAGATTTTTATTCTTTTATATATATATATATATATATATATATATATATATATATATATATGATATTCAGTTAAATATATGATAATTAGTTAATTAGTTATTTTATATATTTAAATAATTAGTTATTCTTAGAAAAAAAATAAAGTTCAAATTTTAAGTAACTAATTTTGTTATTTATCCAAAATTTTGTAGAGAAGTTTATAGTTAAAATATAAATTATTATATCTAAAAGTAATCATCTAATATTCAAAATCATATAAAATTCAATAGATTTTGACTTGACTTTTCTACTTTAATTTGTGTTCCAGTATTATTTTGAGTTATTATTTTTCTGTAATCACTTTCATATTTATTTTTATTGTTATATATGATTACGAAATTAGTGAAAAGATGATTTCTTTTTTTCAAAAAAAAAAATGTAGTTGTTGAAAAATATAATAATAGCTTAAAAAAATCAGAAAAACACTCAATTGAGTAAATGTGCTTATTTGTTAAAGAAGATTATTTTTAGCTTAAATTTAAAAACGTTTTAAATAAAATATATATAATATTCTTTTAATACTTTATTATTAAAAGAAATATTTACACCAACAACTTTAAATAATGTAAATCCACTTTATATTATAATTTTTAATAGAAATTTGAAGAAGTGAAATAATTTTTTAGTTTAATTTACATAAATATCTGTTAGAAATTGCATTAATAAGAAAAAGGATAAAAACAAAAATAGTTATATGTGATAAAAATAAAAATAGTTATATATATGATAAAAACAGAAATAGTTATATGATGGTTATACAGATTTATTACAGAGATAAATAAAAATGAAATCTCTTTATTATATTTGAATAAATATTGTTGGGCAACCGAATGGTGCGTCTCTAAACGAGCCACTGAATGGTGCGTCCATAAGGTTTCCACAGAATGGTGCCTGCCACCAAGTGGTGCATACCTAAATGGGTCGTCGCGCATTCCTAAATGGGCCATGGAATTGTGAGTCCCTAAAATAGTTGTTCTATTGTTATGTTTAAAATGAATTTAATAGATTACGAGACGTTATGGGCCTAATAAAGCCTCTTCACCTATTCGGCTTGAGGTTGGGGTCTTGTGTCCTCTCCTGGACCTAGGGGGTGTGCTTAGTAAAAAGAGAGGTGCGAAAAATAATTCTTTTATTCAAAATGGGCCAAGAGGTATAGGCCTATTAACCCTTTATTTAAATGTTAACCCTATTTCACAAGAAATGTGGACCCAATAACTTCATCGGTGGAACAATAATAATAATAATAAAAGATTGTTAAAATCAACTCCATATTTATCAAGTATTTTAGTAAAATAATAATTTTATAAAACAAGATGGTTCTCAGTAAAAGGGGACAATTGCTATTTGTGCTAGTCAAGAGCAATAAAAAACCTCAACGGTAAGAGCAATAACAATTCTTATCAGATGTAAAAATCAAATTGCACAGTGTTTTATCGTTTGATAGATGAAACACTTGTGTCTTATGTTTTATGCTTTTTTTTAGTACTTAATTAGAATCATAGGTGTTGGAGTTTTCTTTAACAATCTTTTCCTTTTACGGTGCTTTAAACAATAGATTTTAAATATGATATTTTCAAAAATAAAGTTCAACAAAAGTTTTTACAAAACATTTATCAACACCAACAAACTCATATATATATATATATATATATATATATATATATAAAAGTGTGAGTTTAATGGGTAGTCAAACTATTTAATATAAATTGAATTCTCATTAGACAAATTACATCAAGAAAATATAACCTTTTATCATATGATTATAAGCAAAATCAATACAAATTACTACAAAGGATTCAAAGCATGAGCAAAAAAATTTTAGTACAATGTTTTAAAACATAAAAACCTATTGTTTTGTTCAACAAACACATCAGTCTGTTACAATTTATCATAGGAACAAAATAACACAAAGGGTTATGATCTTCTCTTCTCTTCTACTCTTCTTCTTGCTCCCCTCTCCCTTAACTTGATCTTCAACTCTCTATAGATTGCTCCCCCTTAACATGTACTCCCTTTTCCATAACACTTCTTATCTTTTCTTTCTTTATCTCATCTTTTTTGAGTAACAACAACAAAAGAGCAGACCTTTTAGATAACTTCTTCCATCTTTTCATCATTAGATGATAAAACCACTAGTTTGGTAAGAGTTTGTTCACGAGCTTCTAGTTTAGGTTGAAGCAAAGTACTAACCATGTTTAGGGTATAAGAAAACGATGCATAAAAATGTTGCATCTGTTTGAGATTGCGTGCAGACCAATGCTTTAAATCTTTTCTAACAAATTGAGCATTTTTAAGTGTGTTGGTCAGATAGAGGGTCTCAAGTAAGGAGATGAGGGACATCTTCATCTTCATAAGCTGTTGTCTTCTCTTTTCCTTTATACATTGAGAAAGGCATGTAAGTATGTTGATGATCAAGCTTGAGAAAGAACCGTGTTTTCTCAATGATGCTTGGATGCACAGAGTGATATGCAAAGAGTGTGCCTCAAGCAACAATCAGTGAACAGTGAGCCACAACAATTCATCGACCAACACGTAGTCAAGATTATTAAACGTTGGTAGCCAATCCTCTCTAAAAGGTAGAAGCATCAAAGGGCACTTAGCAATAACGACTTCATCTTCATCCTCAAGAACATATTCTAAAACAAAATCTTCATCTATGTCTTCATATAACTTAAAGGTTTCTTCTGCAGAACAGTTGTTTCAAAATCAATTTATAATGTATAATTCATGAAGATTTGAGTAAGCCAATTTCAATATTAAAACAAATACGAAAATATTGCTTCTGGATGAATTTGGGATAAAAAATACAAAATAAAATTTTCTTGCATTTAATTATTTATTAAATAATAGTTTAACGTACATTTTGTAGTTATTATATTTAAAAAATAATTTATTTTAAATTTAAATATTTTTATACTTATATATGATATTCAGTTAAATATACAACAATTAGTTAATTAGTTATTTTATATATTTAAATAATTAGTTATTCTTTTTAAAAAAATAAAGTTCAAAATTTTAAGTAACTAATTTAGTTATTTATCCAAAATTTTGTAGAGAATTTTATACTTAAAATATAAATTATTATATCTAAAAATAATCATCTAATATTCAAAATCATATAAAATTCAATAGATTTTACTTGACTTTTCTACTTTCATTTGTTTTTTAGCATTATTTTTACTTATTATTATTTGTTAAAGAAGATTATTTTTAACTTAAATTTAAAAATGTTTTAAATAAAATACATATAATATTCTTTTAATACTTTATTATTAAAAGAAATATTTACACCAACAACTTTAAATAATGTAAATCCACTTTATATTATAGTTTTTAGTAGAAATTTGAAGGAGTGAAATAATTTTTTAGTTTAATTTACAGAAATATTTCTTAGAAATTGCATTAATAAGAAAAAGATAAAAACAAAAATAGTTATATGTGATAAAAATAAAAATAGTTATATATGATAATTATTATTACAATTACAATTACTATTTTTATTAATATTATAATTATAAATATTATTATAATAATTATTATTATTGTCATTATTATTATTATTATTATTATTATAATTATTATTATTTTCTTCTTATTATTATTATTACTATTATTATTATTATAATTATTATTACTATTGTTATAATAATTATTATTATTGTCATCGTCGTTATTATTATTATTATTATTATTATTATTATTATTATTATTATTATTATTATTATTATTATTATTATTATTATTATTATTATTATTATTATTATTATTATTATTATTATTATTATTATTAATATTATTTATTTATGATCAAATCAATGATCGAATTTGTTACTGAATCTGAATTAGTGATCGAAATTAGTGACTGAATTTGTGATCGAATGAGTGACCGAAGTCAGTGATCAAATCAGTGACTGAATTTGTGATCGAATTTTTTTGTCACTGATTCGATTACTGATAATGACCGAATTTTTCATTCACTTATTTGAGTTACTATTCAATAGTGCATACAAAACAATCATTTATACTATATCATTATCTAAGCAATCATAAATCTAGTAATTCAATTAAATTTAAATTAGACTTAATGAAATCAAAACATTCTACATATAATGTCTTAGTAAATATATCAACCTATTAGTGATTAGTCTAAAAAAATTTTAGTTCAACATAAACTTAGTTCAGGTTCTAAGTGAAATGTCATATATACTTTTTGGGATCTTCTTAATGAGACATACAAAACAGGCATTCATTGCAATGTAAAATAATCATACAAATATTTAAGAAATATTATGTTAGTTTAAGATTATGTAAATATAGTATAAATATTACCATGTATGTAAAAACAAAATTGTATAGTATTGTATTGTTTAACAAAGAGAACACTTTTATTCATGATTTGTTGTTAAACAAACATATACATCATACAAATGAAATATGATGATAGTTTATACTTTATTGTTGTTTTTAGCACTTAATTAAAATTATAAATTTTTATTTTCTCTAAAAGATATTATACTTGCAAATTGATTTTCATTTATAAAAAACTTAGTATTTTTTTTATTTCTATTGTATAACCAAGTTCTAACACCAATTAATTTACATCTTCATCCATCCAAACTGAATTGTTTTTACAAATATAGTGAAAGACTTAGATCCACACACACAAAAACAGGACTTACTTGAAAAATTAACTACACAAATTAATTAGGCTTAAATAAGTGTTAGATTTCATCTGTGGTTAATATTTAAATTTTCTTAAATTATGTGTTTAATAAATTAAATATAATTCAGGTATCAAATATATGACTTTTGTTTCGAGTATCAATGTTTTTTAAAAATTGAGTGTATGACAAATTGAATAATTTTATTTAAGTATCTTGTATAATTTAGGTCAATTCTACCGTCTACATGTTTCTTAAGCTGTTGAAAAATAATAATATACATTAAATCTCTTATAATATTTGTAAAAAAGAATACATTATCACATTATAAAAAGCATATCAGTTCTTTTCATATTAAAAAAAAGTTGAAAGATTAAAAAAATATAAAATTATTTTAAAGAATACTTAAAAAGTTAATATAATAATAAAATTGAAATACAAATAGTGTTTTTAAGGACTTAAATTAAGATTTTATAATTTATTAAATATCAAATTTAAAAAATTTATCAAATACTTAATAAAAACAAATCATATATTAGTAACATCGAATTTATTTAACCAAGGATTAAATTTCAATTTTCAAAACTTATGTAAATTAATGGTCATTATGGGGTGTATTGAGAATGTGTTTTATAAGTCTAGGGGGTAGGTTACAACTCATAATTGATAAGTTAATTTTTAACTTACTAACAAACTTCTAATTTATAAGTGTGGAATTTAAGATTCTATTGGATTAAAAATGTTTTGTTGAAGTAATCCATAAACTTGACAAATGTAAAATGACATGAAGTATTAATCCATAAACTTTTTTATTTATTTTTATTTGAACTTTTTTATATAACATTGTGTATATGTAATCTTACATCTTTTTAGTTTGAATTACATAAAATAATTCAACAGATATTAAAATTTGTGCAATAATTAATTATTTTTGTAAAATTTGAAATAAAGAATAATGAACAAATAAAAATTAAGGAGGACAAAGAAATGTATTAAAATATAAAGAATATTAATGAAAAAATGATATAAGTTACCAGATATTTGAAATAACTTGATAGATTATATAATAGCTTATAAATTAGAAGGTAATTAGCTTGTAACTAATAAATAAAAAAATCTTAAAATATACTACTTTAAAAATCTCACATAAAATTTTTAGTTAATTAAATTAAGTTATAATTTTATTGACTTTTTCAAATAATTCCAGTAACAATAACTAAGAGATTAAGATGAATATTAAATCTTTTGTCAGTTAAAATACTTTTGTTGATGAATATTAATTGAAAAATTTATCGTTTTAAAATAATATTCTACACAAAGATAAAAATATAAATATTTTTTTAGTTTTTGAAAGAACGGTAAACTTGAGTCATATCCCTTTTAAGATATTTGTTTATTTTTAATTTCTTTATACAACACTCCTCATCCATTAGAGTCTCATTATCTACATAAATTTTCTTCCTTTCTATGGAAATCACTTTGAAAATAAAAAGAAATGCATATTAAATTAATCTGACTAAAATTAAAAATTAAAAAAAGTAAAATAGAATATTGTAAATTTTAAATAGATTGAAACCATAATTATAT
>Ga0209489_103610_pt1 | contig 29851 bp, 14 predicted proteins | sample SiratrowhiteBW_FD_187527 | JGI IMG/M metagenome (GOLD analysis project Ga0209489, IMG submission 187527) | Root nodule microbial communities of legume samples collected from California, USA - Siratro white BW (SPAdes) (version 2) | ecosystem: Host-associated > Plants > Roots > Nodule | place...
AATTGAAATACTTAAGTATTATTAAAATTTTGGTTAGCTTACCCTTTGTTTTGTTGTACTTGTGTTTTGATATCTGTTTGCAATGATCGTGTTTTTGGCACGGGAGCAGATGGTGTTGCAGATGGGTCTGTGGAGGATCATTTGGAATAACTGGTGCTTTTAGGCATAAGCTAAATTTGAAAAATAATTTGGAGATAATTTATAATTATGTTTTAGTAGAATTCTGAAGGTAGAATTTTTAAATACTTTAGTTTAAAGGATTATTGTATGTTGATGAATTTTAATGATGATTAGTAGAATGTTTAGTTTTATGCATGTTATTTTTGAGGTGTTACAATTGAAACCTTACACTGTTTCTCTTACTGTTGGAGAAAAAAATAGCTGGTTAAGTGAATATTTAAATGTAATAAGCCAATACAGTGAGACTTTTCCTTTTCTCTTTTAGTTAAAATAAAATCTATTGATTTCACATGGAGTATGTTTGGAACTTGTTTTTGATGAGTATTTCTGTAAATATTTTTAGAAATAAGCGTGATATAAATTAAATTAACTTCTTTGTAAATTAAAATTATATACAAAATAATTTACAATGATTACATAAAAATAATAAATTAATTTCTTTATAAATTAAAATTAATTTATACTTAAATTAAAAATAAAAAATTAAAAAAATGATATGAAAAGAATTGTACAAATTATCTTACGTATAACCTAAATTAATTTTAATTTATGAAAATTGATTTTTTATATTTTTCTTAAACGTTATGTGGGAAAGCGTGTTGAAAAATAAGCATGAGAGAATTTTAATAGAAGATGTAGAAAAAACGATGTTCTAAGATGATGAGTAATTGAATGGAATAGAGTTAAGTACTTAATTAAAATTCGGATGCAATGATATTATCATAATTTAATACAAAATAGATATACTTTATTTTTTCAATTCTAAATAATAAAAAATAAATTATAACTTTATATATATATATATATATATATACCCTAATCTATCTAGATATTTTTATAAAAAATTAGAACGAGTTGGAATGAATATTTATATCTAAATATATTTATCATCTTTGCGAATAAATAAACAAGTCAACTTCTAGAAATTTAATTATTAGATTACTAGATAATGTATGTATTAAAACACATTAAAGAAAAAAACAAGACCTTTAAACGAACTTAACACAAATGATGTTAACAAAAACACATTAGAGAAGAAACCAAGACCTTTAAACGATTTACCCAAAACACTTACCGTTTTCTAAATCTCTTGTCATTTCCACTCTCATGTAGAGAACATGCATTACTTTTACTACAAACTTGCTATAATCTAGGGACATAATCTATAGGGACATAAAATTCTTAAGAGTGGAACTGTCAACCCAATAATCATGCCAAAACCTACTTACTTACCTTTCTAACAGTCCAGAGGAAAATAATGAAGGAAGAATACAAAAGAAAAAAAAAAAATTCCTTCAATAGGACAAAGATTCCTCCACCAAATAAAAGTTGTATTTTGGCATCCCAGAAAAAACACTTGATCCAAAGGATTGTATTTATGAAAAAAAAAAAAAGTTAAACCAAACAACCTTTGAATATACCATAGTCTAGTCAAAACACTCAATATAAAGTAAGGAAAGAGCGTTTTTATGCATATGAAGGAAAAGACTTTGAATATTCACTTAAATATATTAACACTATATGTTTAAAAAGAAAGAGAAATATTAATCAATGTGGACTTTCATATTTAATGGTATTTCAATACTAACAAGATATTTGATCAGACTTTTTTTTAATTTATTGGAAATTATAAAATTTTGCGAGTCCCTATTCTTATTCGATGAGATTTTCTCATGATTTTATAGTTTTCCATAAGTATTAACCAAGAATACAGAGTGTATATTGCCAACATTTCTCATTTTAAAAAGTAATATCAATCCAACATTTGGTCTTATTTTTGAAAAAATAAGTCAAATTAAACATAAAATTGAAAGAATTCTTAAAAAACAAATGTGCACTTTTAATGAGTAAGAAATGTATTTTTTATATAAAAAAATTAGATCTAAGTACAAATGAACGACAAACTCAATTAATCTAACTTGACTCAGTTACTTTTCATTGAAGTTATTCATTTGAGTTCAACTTTTTTACTAACCCAACTGTATAATGGATGGATACTGAGTTCACGAGTTACAAATTTAATTACCCTAACCTAATCCAAGTACATATAATATTACTAATAAATTAACAATTATGATCAACATAGTTTCAGTAACTTGGTTCCAAATACAAGTTGAGCTCGCTATGACCAATATAATACAATGTTACTTCCATTTTACGTTAGTGCGATCCTCATTTTTTAAAATTTTAATTGTATTCATTGAATTTTTTTAACTTATAATTCTTAAAATATAATAATATTTTAATCAATTAAAATGTGCCGATATCATGTAAACCAATCTATTTTAGATAAGTTAGTGTGGTTTAGTTTAGTTTTTTCTATATAAAAAAAATAAGACACCTATACCATGGAATTTAACCTAATTATATTTTATTTTATTTTTCATTTGAAGGGCCACAAATAGGCACAAGTAATTTTTTTTTTATCGGAACTCCCAATAAAAGTAACATATATATATTTTTAATGAAAATAATGTTCTTCTTAACCAAACATCATTAAACAAATTAGGAAATTGCAAAAACTTTTATAAGAATTTATTTGATTAAAATATATTATAATTTTAGATGTATTATATTATGAGAAATCAAATTTTGATAACTTCACTATTCATCTGGACAAACTATTACAAAAATGATTTTTTATATCTATAAAGAAAAATAAAGATATAAAGTAAAATAATGAATCGTGAAGTAGACAAAAAGAATTGTTAAATATAAAAATATCACGATCCTTATATTATGCCTACATAATTGAATCATCTCTTTATATTTCTTATTTATGTAGTTCTTTTATTGATAGAAAATATCATTAAACAAATTAAGACAATTATTATTAACCATCACCTTCAAGCATATATTAATTAATGTTTGCTTAATAAGTGGAGCTGAAATCTAAATATAGAATTGTACTGAATATTGTATTTAATAAAACTGAAACAAAATTACCTTCTATAAAAAGTAACTGTAATATATAAAAAGGAGATGGATTACAATAATAATAATAATAATAATAATAATAATAATTATTATTATTATTATTATTATTATTATTAGTATTATTATTATATGACTCTCAATTATTGCTGTCCAAACAAAACATAGAAACATTTGATTGAGCAAGGACAAGTTTGTGTGTTATACTTTTCAAAATACATAATCATAATCTCCACGTTATCTTCCTGCAATGTGTGGGTCTCTTTGGAACAACTAACCAAGCATGGCTATCATACTATAGAGCAACCAACTTCACTTCAAACTTCTCTCTTTCAATGTGTATGCGTCTCTGTTTGAACATTTCTCATACAAAAACGCAATCAATTGTTCTTGCAATTTCACCCCCTCACACAATCCACCCTCAAATCAAAACCATCCCAACAAAAAAAGATTAAAATTTTTCATTTCTTTCTCTTAATTTTTCTCTCCACCACCATGGCTACTACAATAACAGAGCAAGAGTCCTCATCACGTGCCTCCCACGTGCTCAGTTACACCCCCACCACCACCACCTCCGACGACGACGAGGAGGAGGAGGAGGAGGAGGAGCATGAGCATGGAGAAGGCAACGAGAACGAGTCCGCCGGCGCGGGGTGGCGGTCATCGGCGGAGTGCGGCGGCGCGGGGTGGAGAGCGTTGGGGAAGGTGTTGGACCCGAGGGCGAAGTGGGTCCAGGAATGGAACAGAGTGTTCCTGCTAGTGTGCGCCGCGGGGTTGTTCGTGGACCCTCTGTTCTTCTACGCGCTCTCCGTTAGCGACTCGTGCATGTGCGTGTTCGTTGACGGGTGGCTCGCCGTTACCGTGACGGTGCTGCGGTGCATGACGGACGCGCTGCACGTGTGGAACATGGTGATCAGAATGAAGATGGCCAAACGCGCGTTCGGGTTGGGCGCCGCCGCCGGACTCAGAGACACTCGGCCGCGCACCGTCGCGTTAGGGTATCTGAAGTCACGGACGGGATTCGTTTTTGATTTGTTCGTGATTCTCCCTCTGCCACAGGTAAATCACTTTATTCTTCTTCTTCTTCTTCTTATCACTCTCTACACTAATTACCTTAATTTTTATGAAGATATAAAATACCACGTGTTAATGTTTGTATTGACGACAATCTAACTACTTGTTAGCGTAATTTTTTATATAGAAATTAAATTATTGGTATTATTATTAGCAAACATTTTTTTGGTAAGACTAATATTTTTTCTATGGCCAACTAATATTAGGTATGTGCTTGTATGTAGACTCTCTATAAAGAAGGGGAAAAATTATAAATAATTAATGTCGTTTTTATATAAGTTGATGAATGTATGGTGATAACTATAGGAATAAAGAAAAAAAATTAACAAGAAAATGTTATACAACTCCTATAATTACTACCACTTTTAGTTTTTAAATGATATTATAAGAGTATTCACTTTTTTTTTTCTCACATTATCTATAAAGGAATTTGAATTGTTGTCTTTGTTAATTATATAGTGTGATTATGTTAGCGAAAGGGAGAACTATATGTTTTTTTTTTTTTTTATAAAATATAAATAAATATTAATATGAAATTTATAATAAATGGAAGTAATGTTATTTTTAAATGAGTCTATCTTATCCTTGAACATTGAAAGGATTCTATCCAAAGTTGTAGATAGAGGTGTGAAATGAAGTAATTGTTGAAGATCATAATGATTTGTCCCGTCGTTAATTATGAGTTTTGGCATGTTGTGAGTAGTGTTTGGCTAAAAGCGTTTTTGTTTTTGCATAAAGAAAATGATTTGATAGGAGAAAGTTCGTAGTTTGGTATTTTTATATTAGAGGGCATGGAAGGAGACTGTGACAGGTGTCTGCGATAATGGCAGTGTATAAATTTGCATGGAAACTTTGAAGCTAGTCAACAGTACTCTGCATGTGATCTTCCTCGTTTTGCGTCTATAAAACTTTAGATGATTTGATATATGTGGTTCATAAGTATACTGTGAAGATGGTTTATGTGTTTTATACGCAATTAATAATTTTCATAAGATAAAAAGTAATGGGCACCTAAATTTGTAAGGAAGGACATCTAAAATATCATCGTTTAGAAAAACAACAAAATCAGAAAACTTGATCTCCACTCTTCCATGTCTTTCCCTCAAAAAATTTTAAAATTATACATAATCATCATCAATTCATATATGCTTTATTTTTATGGGTTATATAATACTTTAATATTTATAAATTTTTACAATCATTTTATAACTATTATTTTATCTTTTTATTTTTGAAATATAAAATTTTATTTTCATAATAATTATAATATCCTTAAGAATACATTATTATATAATTATTTTCCTATTTTTATTTAGCAACTTAGGAGTTTTTATTATGATTTACATGATTCATTTTTCTTATTTTAATAATTTTCTCTTTGCATTCACGAGGAAAATCGATTTCCAAGTCTTTTCTTTTCCAACCAAAGCAGCATAAGAATGAAAACAAAATAGCATCTGACGGACCTATCTAACAAAGGAACACTACACGAGCCTAAGCACGTGCTGCAGCAGAAACCACCCCAGAAAATGTCGATAGGTTTATTTGTGTGACTGTGTTTTCATTTTCCTTTTTTGTTGTTTTGCACTGTACCAAAGTAGGATTCGAAGAGTGATTTTGTCATTGTTCTTAGAAGCTAAAACACGGCACTTGAATGTTGTGATGATCTTCACATGCATCTTTGGTTTCTGTTCGAAACTATATTTACTATGTATTAAAAAAACATCTTCAAAACATGTTACAGTTTGTTCCATCACACCAGTACGGTAGCCACAAATTTAGATTCAGCCAATCTGATTCTTTGTCTGATTAGAATTTTTTATGGTATGTGGTCCCCTAAAATATCTCTACATCATTGCATTTTTCTTTGTAACGACTGATTCATGGTCGTGAATGTTTACAACTCAGTCACAATAACGTGGAACATATATGCCATCTGGCTTTTCTTCATTATTGAATGATTGATATCAATTTTTCTTAAAATTATCTTTGCATGCAGGAGGGGAAGAAAACTTAAAATGGCTATATATACATATATACACACACATCATAGTCAGATAAATAACCGCTTATTTTCTTGAGTAGGATATATATATATATATATATGTATATATGATCGTGATTACCCTTTGAACTTCATTATTTATATTTTTTAAAATAAAAAAGGCTTCATTATTTGTATTTTTGTGAATAAGAACAAAGAACATTTTTTCAATTAAGCAAGACTAAAACTCAATGTTTTCTTTGAGTAAACATCATTGATGACTGGAAACCATTAATACCTTTTGATAACATTTTGAGCTTAGATACGTGTGAAAATTTTATTTAGCGTTCTATATATAATTCGTTCTTTTGTATGTACTATAAACTGTAAATGATGCTATAACACAAAAATGTATGGACTTAAATGCCATGAAGGGGTACAACCAGCTTAATTATAATCACACACATTTTATTGGTTTATACAAAACAACGCTTTGGATTTGATTAAAAATGTGATAACTGCATAATTAGAATTTTCTGAAGTGAATACACATCTTAAAGATACAGCACAAGCAATAATTTGCCATCAAGAAAATGAGTAATATTACATGCATGTGCTAATTGGATACTACTTATGATAATACACATGATGAAGAGTTGTTTGTTTGATTTTCAGATTGTGCTTTGGGTGGCAATTCCTTCGTTGTTGGAGAAAGGTTCAGTGACGTTGGTGATGACAGTGTTCTTGATTATATTTCTGTTCCAATACCTTCCCAAAATTTATCATTCTGTTTGCCATCTGCGACGCACGCAAAACCTCTCTGGCTACATTTTTGGAACAGTTTGGTGGGGAATCGCCCTTAACATGATAGCTTATTTTGTTGCTTCCCATGTAAGTCACTCCTTCCTTTTCACCCATGCATGCATACTACTTCAAAGGCAATTATTTTACCTTTTGAATAAACCATATTTCTTTGATTCATTTCATGCACTTTAAAAGTGTTTATAATTAAAACCAACCATGACCAACTTATCTTTTACCCTTAGTCTGTTTTTTTTATGGTATGTTCAAAAATCTAGATTAATTGGAAAAAAGAAAACTATGATTATGGTGGAAATTTCGGTTAGTAAACATAAAAACTTTTTTTTTTAAAAGGTAGTATAAAAAACTTCTATACAAAGATTAATCACTTGAAAGGGGGTGATATATAGAATAAAATGGACGTTAGAGGGTTACAATTATTCTTAGTTTGCTTTGCAAATGGTGAGAGTTGGTAAAAAGTTCCACAAGATGAGTCCAAAGATTTACGAATAAAATATAAATCAAAATGTACTTACCAATCATTGTATGCCGTGATACACGCGTTTTTAGATTTTTTTTTTCTTTCGTGAAACTAATAGCACCTTTTACGCATCATTGTAAAAAAGGTGTAGACTTATTTTTTTTTTGCTTAAATGAAGTTCGAGAAAATAATTATTTATTAAAATCCATTTGTCTTATATATATATATATATATATATATATATATATATATATATATATATATATATATATATATATAATACTTTTAATTTTCATGAAATCAAATATGACAGAAAAGAAGTCTCGGCTAATAACTAGGGTAAAGATTATCTAAGTGAGGGATAGGAATACGGATGAGAAAAGGAAATTTTACCATTGGGTATGAGGGTAAAGTTTGTAACAAACATTAAATGAAACATTTTTTATGAATATCTATGAATAATGAATATTAATATTTTAATTTTTTTATTTATTAATGAGACATATATGAATATCATAGTATTTGGCTTACAGATAAAGTTATCCATTCATCAGTTTTAATGAATTTTATTAGAATATTTATAACAAAATTAAATGTTTAAAATAAAGTTATCGTTGAGAGAAAATATTAAGATAATATGTATATTTTTATTTTTGCCGATGAAGTTGAAGTTATTTTTTAAAAATATTAATTTTTCAACTTTTTAAATATTTTTTTCAAAAATATATTTTATTTGCAATAATATTTTATTATACAATTTTATTATACAATTTTATTTAAATTATACTTTAAAAGTAATATTGTATATAAGTTTATATTTTAAATAATTACTTTTAAATGATTTGATTTAAATTTAAAAAAATAAAATAAATCTGTAAATATTTTTCGGGAATACCTAACAAGTAACAAAGACAATTTGTTTTGAATGAGGCGGGTAGTGAATAAATTCTACCCATACTTACCTCTTCCCTAAATAGGAATAACAGATTCGGCTATCTTTTCGAATTAAAAGTTTATATTTATCCTTGTTCCCATTTTTTATGCAGGTATAATTATATATATATATATATATATATATATATATATATATATATATATATATATATATATTTTTATTATATATATATTTCTGAATTAAAAATTTATTCTTGTATTCTTTTCTATTTTCATCAAGAATTCAACGTTAAAATGAAAGAAATTTGTTAAATAATAATAATCAAATTATATTTACATAAATTTTATGATGGATTACCAAATAAACTTAAAGTAAGAACAAGTATAATAACAAAGATGGAGTCAATATGTATATATTATTTTTATTCGTGTATGTAATTTAAAAAGTTAAATATATGTACCTACACCTAGATTTAGTTTATATAGTTTCTGTTCTTACCGGAATTGTATATGCGGGTAGATACACTTTCTTTTAAGATTATACTTACGAGTTTATTTGTTATCTTGTATAAAAAAGACTTAGACATAACAATAGTGAAAGAGTGGTGAGAGATAAATGAGTGGCTTTGGTGGTAGAAAATTAAGACATAGTTTTTGTTTTCCCCTTTTCTAATTCTCCAATGATTTAATGAATAGTGAAACCAACACTATATGTTTATAATATCAGCACAAAGACAATTTTACATTTTTCCTTGTTTCAAGAAGTATCATCCAAGTATTCAGTATGCAAATAAGTATGTTGGTTTGAACTTTCGTGAAATTTGAAGCTAGATTCTCCTTTTTGAAATATATATAATGTGAAATTGAATTCAATCTGTTTATGAACAAATTATCAGGCAGCAGGGGCATGTTGGTACTTGCTGGGGATTCAAAGGGCAGCGAAGTGTCTGAAAGTGCAGTGTAGAAAAACAAGTGGTTGTGGCACGAACATTCTGTCATGTCAAAGCCCTATATATTATGGAAGCAACAGTTTCTTGGTTAGGGATAGAACAAGGTTGGCATGGGCAGAGAACAGGGAAGTTAGGCACACTTGCTTAAATAGCCCTGACAACTACAACTATGGAGCTTATAAATGGACCGTTCAGCTTGTCACTAATGATAATCGTTTGGAAAAGATTCTTTTCCCTATCTTCTGGGGCCTAATGACTCTTAGGTACCTTTCTTTTCTTACCTATTCATTTTCCATCTCCTTAAACTCTTCTAGTCTTTCATCCTCCTTTCACTTGTCGTCTTCATATCAACCATTTTGTGCCTCGTTTCTCTCTGTAGTGACCATGAGCTTGACAGCAGAATTATGCCATGAACTTCCTATTTAGTACACTAAAAGCACATACTATTAGAGGGTTTAATTTCACATTTTACTATTTAATTGTTATTATTTTCTAAATTATATATTTTTCACATTTTGTAAAAAACAATAAAAAAGGTTAAAATGGCATTTTTAAAATAAAGAATGATAAGACAGTTTTTAACTTTTTGTGCTGACAAATTAGTATTTAATAAATTAGTAAATATGAAAAAAAAGAACGAAAAATGTTGATAGAAATTACTTTCATAAAATTTTCCAAATAATAAATACATAATTAAATCTTATAAAAGTCATGGCACAGTCATGCATTTTCACTAATATTTGCTCAATCATCGTATCTTTTTGTTTGATAGTTATTTTTGCTTGATGCTTACTCCAAAATTTAAACCATATATTGTTGATGTGATAAGCACTTTTGGAAACCTAGAAAGTACAACAGAATGGCTAGAAGTGGTTTTCAACATCATTGTGCTGACCAGTGGCCTTCTTCTAGTGACTATGTTGATCGGGAACATCAAGGTAACAAACACCATTACCAATTGCTAAGATGAATATTGATTTGGTGAGGGAAATATTTGGAATGAAGAATGATTTGGTATTATGATGGAGCAGGTATTTTTGCATGCAACAACGTCAAAGAAGCAAGCGATGCAATTGGAGATGAGGAACATTGAATGGTGGATGAGGAAACGAAGGTTGCCACAAGGGTTTCGACAACGGGTGCGTAACTATGAGAGGCAACGTTGGGCTGCCATGAGAGGGGTTGATGAATACGAGATGACCAGAAATCTTCCTGAAGGCTTAAGAAGAGACATCAAGTACCATCTTTGTCTAGATTTGGTTAGACAGGTAAACAAATAGCTCAAGAACAATGACATCAAAATAAACAATATGTAAATTTAAAGATTTGACAAAATTAAAATTTTTCTTAAATATTTGTTTTCCACAGGTGCCTCTGTTTCAACACATGGACGATCTGGTTCTAGAGAACATCTGTGACCGTGTGAAGTCTCTGATATTCACAAAGGGAGAAACAGTACGTTCTAATTTCCACTATATAGAAATACCTCAGTGCATAATGCATTGTTATGTTCTTACATTATGGAAAAAATGTTATTTGGTAGTGAAAAGATGAGTATATGATGCAGATAGCAAGAGAAGGAGACCCAGTTCAGAGAATGCTGTTTGTAGTAAGGGGTCACCTTCAAAGCAGCCAAGTCCTGAGGGATGGTGTGAAGAGTTGCTGCATGTTAGGGCCAGGAAACTTCAGTGGTGATGAGCTTCTTTCATGGTGTTTGAGGAGACCCTTCATAGAACGTCTTCCACCATCTTCATCCACACTCATCACATTGGAAACCACAGAGGCTTTTGGGCTTGAAGCTGAGGATGTGAAGTATGTGACACAACATTTCAGGTACACATTTGTTAAGGAAAAGGTGAAGAGAAGTGCAAGGTATTACTCACCAGGGTGGAGAACATGGGCTGCAGTGGCCATTCAATTGGCTTGGAGGAGGTACAAGCATAGGTTGACTTTGACCTCACTGTCCTTTATAAGGCCTAGGAGACCCTTGTCAAGGTCCTCTTCCATGGGAGAAGATAGGCTTCGCCTCTACACTGCTTTGTTAACCTCACCAAAGCCTAATCAGGATGATTTTGACTTCTGAGAACATCATGTGTGGGTGTGGATTTTTATTGTTTCATTGATATTAATATAGTACAAAATAAGAAATATGTTTGTATGTTTTATGATTGTGTTCATTGTTATTAGAGTAAATTAGCTTGATATTTCTGATATTTTCTTGAATTACAGAGTTTAACTCATTTCAAATCCTATAGCATTTTTTTTATTTTAAAATCATTATTTAGTTATATCCCTTTAGTTTTTAAAAGAATATTATACTTGTACCCTTAGAAGAGAGACCCATATAGATAAAAAAAAAAAATGTAAGGAAAACATATAAAAAAAGTTAGAGTATTTTACTTTATGTTCAATTAACTAGTAAGTAGAAGAAGAAATAATTGTATTGGAGCAACAATAATTTAATTATGTAGAAATTAATAGGATCTAAAACTAAAAAATAATATCCAATTATCCATAAATTATATATATATATATGTATTGTTCAGAGTAATGATTTGATATTAAGAAAGTGCCATGGAATTTCCTATTTATTTATATTTCTCTTAATATTGATTAGGTATAATATTAAATGTATATAGATCTTATTGTCTGTGTCTCCTTCACAATCAGATTATGTGGTTTTTCTAAGTTGTGTAGATACATATACTTTAACAATAACTAAATATTATTTTTTAAAATCAGTTAAAGTATATTTATTATGTGAAATAAACTTATAATAAAAAAACATTAATTTTAACTTTTATATTATTTTATTTTATTTTTAATATTTTTTTCACATGATTCTAAGGCTAACTTTATAAAAAGATTGGATAACCTACAAGTATAACTGTTCGTGTCGCTCTCCTCGTATAAGTACATGTTAAATTAGTGCAATTTTTTATGCTTATTTTAGTAATACTCTTTAAATAAATTATTGTATTCACTGAATGTTTTCAAAATATTTTTCATGGACTTATTTATTTTTTTGAATTAATTATTTTTATTAAAGTTCTTTGTAGTTATTTTATTCGTTTAGTTAAATTTTCGGCCATTATCATTTCTATCATAGATGATTTAGAAGATGAAAAATTTTATCAAATTTCAGCAAGTTATTAAAAAGAATATTATTTTACATTTCATTAAGAATTGTATCAGAACCTCTAGTAATATTTTCATAAAGCATACGACTAATCAGATTTTAGATTTTATAGTTTGAAAAAGTTTAACATTAGCACTAGAATTGGGAGGGTCCAATCTCCTATGCAAGTTTTTTTGACACTTTTCTAAAGTTAGTTGGATTCTGATGAAGTTACAAGAAGTGTTTGAAGTTTTGCAACTTGTGGAGATTGGAGTGTGACTATTCTTTGTTTTGTCAAGCTTTTGGTTTGACTCATATCATTCATTAGACTATTAAAGGTAAATGTCCTCTGTAGATTTGTGCTACTGTGGATTTTAGACAGATTCATGTTTTTAGGGAAGTTAATAGTTGTGCTGAGAGAATGACTAATTTAAGTGTGGATATTTTTCATAATAGGTTTCAACTTCCTTTATTTTATTTATAGAGAGTTTGTTCCTTTTTGCATGGGCTCAATGTAGTCCCAATGCTTTCTTTTTTTTTTATTTGATCTTTTTGTTTTTTTTTTAATAATACTTTTTCATGTAATATTATTCATTTATATATTTTTATTTACACAAACTATATATTTATGTATTTAATATTAATTTAGTACTATTATATTGTTTAATATAATTTATTGTTGAATTTAATCTAATATGATAGCAAAAGAATTAATTAATCTAATTTTCATTCAGAAATAATTATACACTTATATAATTTTTTAAAATATGTTAAATAATCATTTTAATTGGAACCCTTAAGAAGGAAAAAGTAGGAGTGAGAATGGACTATTACTTCCTTTAATTATAAGTTGCTCTTTTATGAGGATTAAAAGTTGGGAGGAAATATGACAACCCTAATTATAGAGAATTAAGATTTTTAACGGTGAGTCTTCTTTTTTTTTATTTGCATTTGTCTTCGTAGAAGTGCGATATCTTTCTTAGGTTATCACATTTGTTCGCATTGTGTTCCTTTTGTGGTGAATTGCAATATCTTCTCTTGATTTATTCTTTTTTGCAAAATAAGCAGCAGTCACGATATTCTTAATCTCCCCAAGATATGAAGCAAGTCGAGGATTTTGTGATTGTTGTGCAGAAGAAACGTTTGCTCAGGCTTTGAATAACATTTGCGACAGACATATTTGTGTGACAATTGACCTATTTCAAAAATATAGAGAAAATTAAAAATTTTATATTTTAAAAAATTAAAATATTTTAGATAAATAAAAATTTTTATTCTTATTTTTAATATATAATCTTTATAACTTTTAAATAACAATATAGTAAATTTTCATTTAACTAAAACTTGTGAAATATGTTTTTTTCATTTAATGATAAACTAATGGACATTATTCATTAATGTATTTTTTAATAAATTTCTTTTGACAAGTTAATGTCAAAATCGTTTATCCATAATTTTTTGATTTTTTTATACATATTACATCAACACATTCTCATGCAAAATGTTTTATATTTTTATATTTTTCTAAGTCCATCTAAAACTTTACATTTATTGTGTTGTATAATCCGAATAACATTATTTTGTATAATCCCAATAATAAGTTACTTAAATACCTTTATTTTCCCAATTCTAGTTAAAAAACATTAATTGATACTTAATAGTAAATATTATTTTTAATTATAGATTTTATTCATTGTTAGATCTCAAATATAAATCATCTGGACAAAAACACCACTTTTTAAAAGGGTAACAATTTTCAATTTAACACAATGAAAATTATTTTATTCTATTGTCAAGCTCAGAATCCTAGTTTCAAAAAATCTTGCAATCACTAAAAATAATTACCAATAATTCAAGATATCATCAAACCAAGACAAGTTGGTTAATGAATTTAAAATATGAATTTAATCAATAATATCCGTTAAGGTCTAATTGTACCCAATTAAGTAAATTTTATTAAAATAGTGGATTTATTCTCAATTACAGTAAAAAGAGTTCAGATAAAATTATAAGTATGAATAAAAGTGTTCATCAAAGTCTACATATTTAGTTCTAAGTCTAGATACATGATTCAATTCACCCATTTAATACCAAGCATATGATTTAAGATCAAGTCACATTTGAAGTTTGAGCACATGCTTTAAAAGGGTGACACACATTCAAACTCTTTTTATATGTTTCAAGATCGAGCACATGGTTGAAGTCCATTTGTGCGATTCAAGACTAGTGACATGATTTAACTCTACCTACACATATCAAGTTTATGCAACCACTTCAACTACAATAGCATGCACAATTACAAGGACATGTATTTATTAAAATACACCTTTCACTCTTGCAGTTCAATATATATACATTAGGGTTAAGAAAAAAATTGCAATTTATGCACATGTTTAATTCTAGTCACTCTATTTAAGTTCAAGCACATAACAAACTTAACAAATGCATGCCTCATATAACTAGGAAATTGAAAAAAGGTTAATTAATGATAGAAAATAAAACTTAATAAAAAAATAGAAATATCAAACTTAATAATGTAGACTGAGTTAAGAAAACATAACCCATGACAAAATAACTCCAATTTAATGAATTGTTAACATTTTCTAAAACATGGACAATATTAGCAACATTTGGTTTTGTGTTATATTCACAAATATAATATACGACCTCCACACCTACATATTCATCTTATATTCACATATATAAGTTATGCTACACATTCAAATTGTTTTGTTATCATACTAAACAAATTTTGTATATCCTTATTTTCTTGTAGCATGTATGAACAATATGCATATTTAAAAGGAGAGATGTATATCAAACATTTCTAATATAAATTCACAAATTATGACTAGACATAAAAAATAGTGAATCCATTGAGTGTCACATGTTTCATTTACCCTAATGTTATGTTATGAATAATCATAACCTAAATAGTTTATGCAAGGTAGTTAAAATCAAAATTATGGATATGATCATGAGGAGTTCATGAATTCGTAAATCGTGAAATCGTAACACGAATCTAAATTTTACTTTTTTATTATATATAACACATCTTTTTATCAACAAAGAAAATAAAAGATGTAAAAGAAATAAAAGTATTTGAGAGATGTTATAAAAAGAAATAAAAGAGATGCATATTAAAAATGCCTTAGTTTGGTTTTATTTTAATTGAAATTGAAACTTGTTCAATTCAACCAAGAACATATGCAACAGAAAAGACTCTTAATTCTCCGTTGAGATTGAAATTTGTTTGAAATTTTAGTTGCATTCATTTTTATTTTGTGGTGGTTTTATTTGAATTGAGATTGAAACTTATTCAATAAAGAAAGTGAATGATGCAGGAAAAATGAATATTAATTCTTAACTGAGTTTGTAACTTGTTTTGAATTTTAATTGATAAATTTTAAATGGGTGGTGTTACCACTGACAACACATATAACAAGATAAATTTTATATTGCATTAATTTTGAATTAAAATTAGGTTTAAACTACCCAAGAAGGTGAGCAGTCAGTGTTGGAAGAAAATTATCATCACACATTTTTACAATTTTATTGGATGATCCTTACTATCTTGAATCCCAAACAATCTATACGATCCTAGGATTTATAATTAAAATATCAATTTTAACTACTTGGTGTATGACTAACAAAATATGTTAAGAAATTTTCATCTCTCATTATTGGTCATCGTATTGGACCAATGTAGTAAGTAGGTAATTTCATGTTAATAAAAAAATTGTTTTCAGAATTGATTGAATGTTTTATGCAGACTGCATTGATAGGTTATAAGCTTTGCCCTATGGACAAAATAATGAGTGGTAGAGATCATATCTACAAAGATGGACACAAAAATGAGAGCCATAGAAGAATATCAAACCAGGAGGATCGAGCAAGTGGTGTCAATCTTTGTTGTTTGCACATTTGCTTCGTCAACTCAATGTCCCTTCGACGCATCTTCAAGTGATAATTATCCATCACCTCCACCACATTCCTAACAATGATGACTTTATTCAATGAATCCTTTTTGTTGATGTAATAAAAAGGGTGGGAAATTAGCTTTTAGTATTTTTAAGTCTTTTTCTTTAGTTTTTCTATTTTTTCAGTTCTTACAAGTTTTGCATCATCTATGAGTTTCTGTTATTTGGTCATCTTTGTTATTCGATTATGTTTATATTTACTTGATTATTTATTTGTACACAAAACACTAATGCATTCAGTAGATGTTTCTTTCTGTGCATATTTTTGGTAAATATCTATAATTAATTAATTATTTGCTTAAATTATATATCATCATAAAAAATGGGAGATTGTTGAGAACCTAGACGGTCTAATCCACTAAGCCTCGTTATATGTTTTAATACTAATAGACCATCTATCAGTTTTGATAATAACAATCCCTATATATGTGTTGTCTATTTAAATATGATTGAATTATCTAAACATTCTAGCATGTGTTTTGTGATAGAGGATTCATAAGACCATCTAGTGGTATTAGCAAGTCTTGTGATAGACCATCTAATAGACCCTATGTTTCTAATCTGGTTTTTATATAATAATCAAGTTATAAGATCAAGTGTTTTTTAGATAAAAATCAAGTATTTAAAAGTTGATTTCAATGCCTATATTATCTATGTTTGGAAACATTTTATTACAAACAGTCTCATAATCATCAACTTAAGGAAACTCATAATCATAAGAGTCATATTAAGTATACCCTACCAAAAGCTAACATAAAATCAAAGTCAAGACTTAGATTTATAAGCAAACACATCGATCAATGTAAGTTCATTACAAATAAAGTCTACAAATGTACATATGGTCATGATGTGTAAGAACTCTTGTCTCAGCTTCTCACCAACTGATATCTTAGTCTATAAGAAAGGAGATCCTTATTACAACGTAGGTGTTAATACTTAATACATTTGTGATCATAATTTCATACAAATCACTCCTAACAACCATTTTCATACAATATATATTATTTAAAAAATTTCACAAATTTTAGTTTGAGCGAAGATCTAACAGAGAGGGTTGTTTTCTTTGCTTGAGTGAAAAATATCATAAAAATCACAGTAGAATGAATTCAATCTTCAAAGATCTTTTAAAAAACGTTTAAATAGTACAACTTCTAAACATTTTAAAATTATCTATCCAAACTATGGTTTGTTCAAACATTATCCTCACTCATTTTAATTAAATCTTTAATCATTCAAAATCAATATATATTTCATTCATACCAAACTCATAAACTCATAAAAATCATAATTAGAACCAGTTTAATAAACTTTATACTTGCATATTCTAGTGTTCAATTGTAAAAGTCTTTTACTAAAAAACTCAAACAATATTCAAATAGTTTTCAAATAAAACATCATCCCTGCATAGAGACCAATCTTATGACAAAGTCACATTCATATCTAGATAATCTATCTTAAGATTCTATAAAATAATGTAAATAACTTCTTTTACCTGAAATATCTTTCTTCAAAGCAACTTCAAAATCTAAGTAATAAAATTACTCAAAATTTAAGAACTTTGACTACAAATTTAATCAGATAGAGTTGATCCTTGACTCCTCAACTATTACAAGATGTAATTAAATTCTGAAAGAGAAAAGATTTAAAGGAGTAAAATGAGTGTTGCAACCGGGATCGCGGAGGGAGACGACGATGAAATAAAAATTACTCTTAAAAATTATAAAAAGATGTTAAATTAGAGATGAAGTGACCACCATAGTTTATTATGAAAAACTACGGAAAAAAAAGAAAAAGAAGAAAATAGTCTGCGAACCAAATTTAGAGTCCGGGAGTCAGTTACGTGTGGGAAATGTATTAAACCTTCACAACACTTATTCTAAGATGGTACCTTCAATCAAATCAAAGAAGTGAATGTAGTTTTATAAAATGTTATTTTTCCCAAAAACAATAACAATAAAAAGGCAAGTAAAGACAAATAAAAACAAAGAAAATATTTTTTTTATATTTTGGCCCAACAAGGACTGACTTTGCTCCCAATTTTTAAAACAACCTGTTATTTTTAATAATAGTTTGGCTGGCGCAAATTAAAAGGGCTGCAGCGTGCGTTTTTGAAATAACTCTTCGAATCAAAAGGTTTTCAATAACATTCTTAAGGTTTTTCTTGAAGAGAAAACCCTCTAGTGAGAAAGATTCATCAAAGTCTATGAAATTCATCATGGTTTCTCACTTTTGAAGAGAGCATAACATTCATTTGGTTGGTGTTTGATGTAGCTGTGATCTTGAACTTTAGCCATCATATTTTTAAACAGGTTGGTGAATATGAATTTTTTAGTATATCATTATAATGCAGAGAACCTAGTGGATCCAACCAAAGGAAAGACAATGACAATGTTTCAATGGAATACCCCAATGACTGGCATGGAGACCAAAAGTTATGTGAATTTTATTGACTATTATAAGAGATTAATGTGAGGGTTTTCTTAGATAGTAATGTGGTCATCAAAACTTAACTACAAAGAATAAGATTTTTCTTATATGACTGCGTGAGATTAGAGTCTTCTAGATTGATAAATTCTTGGCACATAGAAAATTGTCTTTGGTTGCCAATATTCTGAGTAAACCATGCACTCGAACCCAACATTTTGCTTTGCTCAATTTCATGGAGGGGGATCAAAATTTTTGGTCCATGTAAACATACAAGAAGATCGGGAGACAATCTCCAAATTCCAATAGATAATAAAGACCTCGTATCTTCAAGAGAAGAAAATTCAAATTCATAAAAACCTTTACTCAAAGGAATCACTTTTCATGGCCCTAAAGAACATACCTAACTTCTTACACAGGTGCATATGCATGAGAGTTTTGTCTCCTTTATTTAATAAAACCCTACCATGAAAATGATTGTTGCGGTTTCCTAACCCTGCTAAATACATCTCTTCAGGGATTTAGATGGTAATCAAGTCGCCTTAACACATTGAGACAAAACCTAAGAAACCTAAGAAAGAGGTACATCTTATTCTCTTATCCCATAATAGTTTGCATTTTCGCAAAATCCTAAAATAAATAAAAAGTGCCATGTTTCCCTTTTTTTAATTTAATTATATTTTAAAAGCTAATACTCATTAACGCATAATTAATATATATATATATATATATATATATATATATATATATATATATATATATATATTATATTCACGTACACATATATATCTTTCTTATTATCTAATGGAACTTAGGAGTTTTATTTATTTACTGTCTTTTCTTTATTTATGCCGGTAATATATTTATATGTTGGAGCATAAACATATTGATTAAAGGGTTTACGTCAGTGGTGAGGGAGATATAAAAAGTAATCACTATTGATCCTTAACGAAAAAATAAATAAACATGTCTCTTGTCCTTTAGATGATGTACTAGAACTTTATTAATAACACTTTTTATAATCTCTTTGCCTTTCAATTTTTTATTAATTAAATAGGTGGTCATATAATACTTAAGAAAAATAATAAGTTATTTAAATTATTTAAAAATGATATAATTGAAAACATTGTATTTGGAAAATATTATATTATAAATTTTAAGAGATTACAACGAAAATAAATAGTGAATACTTTATATATATATATATATATATATATATATATAAAATTATGTTACCGTTAAAATTCGTGATATTTATTTATTTTTAAAATATAAATAATGAATTTGTGTATTGATAAAATTACTTTTTAATTCTATAATTTCTTTATTTCGATTAATTAAACTTATTTATGTATATCTATAATAACTTTTTAAAAATAGAATTGTGAAAAATGTTAAAAGATTGAAGTGGAATTGTAATTTTACATTTATTATATATAATTCTATTATACTCATTATTGTTTAATAGTAAGAAAAAGATAATTTCAATTACATTTTTTTGGTAAAATCTAAGATATAAAGTGGAAGAACAAATGGAATTGTAATTTCTTATTTGATATAGAATTTTACATAAAATTTATTTTGTGGGATACTAAGAAAAATAAATTCATGATCGAAAAAGACATAAAATATCTCAAGTAAAGAAGAGTCCACCAGGACCTAACTTCGATAACTCATTCACTTCCGTACACTAAGCAAACCAGTCCCATCTCTAGTAAAAAAGAGTCCACCAATGCCTAACTCAAACGACGCAATGTCTTTTTTAGCATATAAAATACCCTTTTATGAAAATATATATTAAAAATGAACATGATTAACAGATGCAACAATATTTAACACAATGATATGTAACATTGCATAAGGAAATAAAATTCATGTTTACTTACAATGACAATTCGTACATGCGTACCAAATTGTCTCTACAAGATGAAAACTGGCTTGCCATCAAGCATCCCAAAAAGTGAGATGATGCCCTATATAATAATAAAAATATGAACTCAATGAATTGACTAATTTCTTCAAATTTGTTTTCAAAAATGAACATACAACCAAATGATTAGGTATCTTACACTTTGTTTGATGTGTGTATACCACAGTCAAAGATCCTTCTTCCATGCATGCCCAGATCTTAATTATGCCGTCAGATGAACTTCACAGCAAAAATTCGTCCCAACAAATAAGATATGTGACTAGATCATTATGCTGATTAAGTGTTATTGTACATTGTAATATATCCATGTCCTAGACCTGAAGAAAACAATGTAATAAGATTTGGATAGTAGATGATGATTGAATTGTCCAATTTTTAATTCCAACAAATTAGACAAGATATGAGAGGAAACCAATATGTATAGATTATCTCATAACATACCTAACACATATACTTTTAGTGTGGTCGATTAGTGAGCCAACCAATTCAAAAGGTAACTTAGCTTCAGAGCTTTCTCTCCGGGACAGTAATGACACCATCGTAAAATTTTTAACAATTACATGATACGTAAATTAATGGACTCTAGAAACAAATCTTTTAAAAGCAAGAGTTCTGAATTTAATCAAAGAAAAAAACTGCTAATGTAAGTAATTACGACAAAATATGCAGGGTAAGGTAGAAAAATGTTTAGAAAGTTCATGAATTCTTAATCTAATGAAAGACAAAACTCATTTAGTTAACTAACAACATAAGAAAATGTTAGGAAAATCTGACATGGATGACATCCAACTTTTGTGAAGGATCCATCCTTTAGGTCCATCAAAAATAAACTCTGAATTGGTTTCAGTATTCCAAGCGTTCACTATAAACACATTGATGTAATTAATTTTCTTATACTACTTCTATAATCAAAATATTATCATACATTAAAATAAAACAAAGACAAAAAAAATTAAAATAAAACAAAGACAAAAAAAAAATGTTTGCCTTGATAGCATTTTTTAAACCAACAAAAATCCATGACTCTTCATTTATCAAAGAATTAACTTCGGTGTCAAACTTGTATCACAATTCCATATCCCAACAGTTCCATCAATGCTTCCTGAATAAAATTTGTTGGATCCAGCTAGGAGCGTAATTCCGGTTATTGCGTGATTTCTGAAAATTTAATCAAGGCAACATTGACTATATTACTATTCTAAACATAAAATATAAAATATATTTTATAATACTAAATAGTAGTTTTAGAGTTAATACCTTTTTATGGTGGTGAAATTGTGTTAATGTGAAAAATCCATCATCATAAAATCATGAATGTAAATTCAGGTATTGTTCACCATATACACACTTGTTATCGGTTTAATATTTACATATACTTGAAAATGATTTCTTGGACACCTTAACAATATTTGTCCCATCTTTCTTATCTCCACTTGTTCCAACCAATGTTTTATTGGGATTATACTTAGAGATAATCTTAGGGATGTATAATATCTACTTTTGGCGTTCGCACTATGATGCTGTGAGTATTTCTCTGTTCATAAACTTGCACGGATTCCTGTTGCATCTTCCAACATAGACAGAAGTTGTCTCACCAATTTCTTCATCCATTCTTCTAAACTTAACATCCATAATACTCTACATTGCAATCACACTGCAAATCATGTTCATCTTTTTACTACTTTAAATTTTTAAATATTAAGATAACAACTTTTTTTTTCTTAATTTACATCCTTAAATCTCATGTTAATATAATTAATTAATCACCTGTTTTTAAATGTTGTTAACTTTGTTTTAAAGTTCAGAGGCTGGTTTTAAAATATTTTTCAAGTGATCGACTTTTAAAAATAAATATAAAATTAGTGTTATATTATAAAATTTAAAATATGTTGTCAAATAATAAAGATGATTGAGTTAAGGAAATAATTTTTTATCAATTATAAACAAATAATTTGATGATGTTTAAATTTTGAAATAATTAGTTAAGGAAATAAACAAATAAAAGTAATTTGAATTTGTTGGGAGAATTTGAGAGAGAAACACCGGAGAGATCTCTAACAATGAGAACCGAGCCAAACCCATATAAGGGAATGACACCACCTTTAATCCAAAACCTTAATGCATTAGGTTTGTGGGTTTTCTTTCTTATATATTACTCAACTTTCTCATTCTTACCCAATGTGGGACTTAGACTCACACTTGAATACTTAACAGAATTAAAGGAATAAATTGAGTTAAGGAAATAATTTTCAAATAAACAAATAAATTGAGTTGAGGAAATAATTTTGAAAATAAAGTAATTTGAATGTTTAAATTTTTATCATATGGACAGAGAAATTAGTGATATATATGATAATTTTGAAATGATAAAGTTTTTACGTAAAATTTTTAGGAATATATAAATATAGTTTTAATATATATATATATATATATATATATATATATATATATATATATATATATATATATATATATATATATTAAATTTCCGTAAAATATATCGTGATTTAGATCTATTGAAATTCTTTTAGTAATTAAGTTTATGAGAAGAAAATAACGTTTAACAAGAGAGTTGAATAATTCATTAAAACATTTTATGTTATCTTATTTAATATATATGTATATATATATATATATATATATATATATATATATTTCAAGTAGATTATATTTTAAATAGGTATAATCAATTTCAAATGAACGTGTAACATGTTATTATTGTCCAATTTTAAAGAAAAAAAAATCAAAACATTAAACTCCCAAACTTATTTATTAAAATTTCAAGATTAAAAGGATGTCAGTTTTAAATATTTCTTTTTAATATATTTATTATGTGAAATAAAATTATGATAAAAGGATATTAATTTTAACTTTTATATTATTTTTTTTTAATATTTTTTGTCACATGATTCTAAGACTAATTTTATAAAAACTTGGATAGCCTCTGATTATAACTGTTCATGTTCGTGTCCCTCTCTTTGTTTAAGTACATGTTAAACTAGTATAATTTTTTAAGTTTATTTTATTAATAATTTCTAAATAAATTGTATTCACTAAATGTTGTTTTTGAATGTGTTGTTTAGATGAATAAATATGTATATTTTTGGAAATTTCTTTATTATGTGTCACAAACACAACCTGTGTCACGTTTGAGGGAATACAGTTGCAATGAATTCTTCATAGCCTGACATTGATCAATTACAATCCCTTCTAGAGCTTTGTGATACATACAATGTCACCAACACTCAAATAGTCAAACAAAGGTGTTAGTGTCTTCTAAGGATAGTAGCCCACACCCTAAAAGAATTGATTGCCTGTGATGGTTGACCCCAAGAAAAGGCGCAAAAGGCATGTCATACTTGTTTGTTAGGTATGTTGTATCAAATGATGCAACATCTCCAAAGTATTGCCACGCAGCTCGGCTTCTTGCATCTGCCCAAAAAATATTTCTTATGCGGTTCTGTTTGTCCATGTCGATTTCAATGAAAAAATAATTATTCAATTCTCTCATGCAGGACAAATGCTTCAACAATGCTTGGTCATCCCCTTCTTTTCCTAGTGCACATATTTGTTGAGAAATTTAGTTCCTAACATCACGCTCAACAAATGGAAGGTTATTGTAGCCTTCGGCGACATAAACTAATGACTGATAGGTTTTATTCGTCCTGACACCAGCCTCATCATTCAAGTCAATAGTCCTTTTAACCCGTAGATTCACCTTTTTGTTTCCCCGAAACAACCTTGACTTGGTTGGACTAAGATCGTGGGAGTGCTCCTTAGTCACAGATGTGATGTACCATTTGTCCTCCTTTTTGGTAAGTGTTATGCGGGCGGGGCACTCATTGGCTTATGTTGGAAGTGACTTTGTTTCAACAGGGATGCTTGATACATATGTACCTGCTCTCAAGCGCACTAAAATGAAATATCTAATTTGACGATCGGTTACTTTTTTTGACGATCTTATTCTAATACGAAACCCTTTTCTGATTGCATACTGTCTATAAAAAGTCTTCGCCTCATCCCAATGGTAGGAACAGTAGGTTCGACATTATCAAAATCTTCCTCATTAATTACATTTGATGTTTCACATTCTTGACATAATGGAATGTCGTTCAATGCTAATAGACCGTTGGTGTTGATGGTATCCATGGAGGTAATCAACTACAATTATAATGTTAATAATAAATGCTTATCAGTCATACGTAAATGTAAGGAATGAGTAAAAAACCTAAGTATTTAATTACTGTATTCATTCTGGCAAAACTTTAACTAAGGTGTCATCTCGTTAAAGCATGAGTAACCACTAGTATTTTGGTAAGGTATCAACCAGTATTAACAACCAGTAACCTTGTTTAATGTTACAAATGTGGATACTTTGGTTATTAAACATATTTACAGGCATAGGTTAATGTAAAGAATGAGTAAAAAAACAAACTATTTTGTCACTGCATTATGTGTGGAAGGTCTCCAAACCTTTCACTGAGGTGTCGTCTCGTTAAAGAATGGGTAACCACTAAATTTTTGTGACCTTTCAACCACTATTATGTTAGCGCGCATTTTTTGGGGTGCTTCACAAAAAATTGTAAAGAAGAAAGACCTGCGTGTCCCCGCGTAACCACCACCATCAATGATCATTATATGTTCTATAAAGTAGGAAGTAGACTTTTTATGTGTTAAGACACATTTGAACCCACACAAGGTCACATCTAATGCACTTTATGGGGGTAGTTCAGTAAAAGAACTTGCTTTCATTTAATGAAAGGTTGGTTTCGTGTGTTTTATGACAGAGGAAGCACAACCATCAACTTTCCTTCTTCAAGGACATCAAAAGAGGAAGCTTTGGCAGTCGTTCAATTCATGGTGTACACTGGGTACCTTTTAACCACAATAGTTGCTTTGTGAAGGCTATGGAACCTTGGGAAGGACTTGACATCGATGACAGTGACCTTGAAATGTTTGTTCGTCGGTGCAACTCCACCACCAATTTAATCCCAAGGCCAGCGGGTAATATACAAATTGTTTTAATGAACCGAAACTCATAACAACCGCAGAACACACAAGAAATGGTGAAGTGCATCGCAGAGGCATCTCATCACCTAGATTTCAGTACCAATCAAGGGAAGTGGGTGCAAAAGTTTATCAACTTTCATTGTCAAATTATTTCAAACCAAACTCACATGATACTTTAGACTCCATTATGATGTTTGACTTTGTTTTAAAGGCCTGTTGAGTGTACATAATGTTGAGATTGTATCAACATTGTCAACTATGAAAACGTTGGCAACCAAGGACAGTTGTTCTCGACTAACGTTGGTCCGCTGTGTTGTGAAATCTTGTAACCGAAATGGCCTTGAGGACATGCTAATCACAGTTAAGGTAAGGAGATTTGGATAAGGATACATTCTTTCAACGAACCGAGTGAAACACATAACACAACAATTACAATATTTTACATTACAGGACCCCACTGGAACTTCTAAGGCCAATGTTCATCGAAAAGTTCTGAAGGACCCTGAATTTGGAAATGACATCCAAGTCAATTATGTGTTACTATTAAAGAATCTGAGTGATCTGCCTTTCCTATTTATTGGGGTCTCCATCCTATATGATTTATGATTTTCACCAATTGTTGTGTAGGTTGTCGTCTTCACTCCCAACCAATGCATATTCTATCTGAATATTACCCTAAATAACATCATTAAGGAGTTCAGGTTCGATATAAGTCCACCAACTAAGGAATTACTTTGTGCTTTGCAGCCCGTCATTTGCCTAAACCCAGACATTAGTATACTAACAATTGTTATTCATGTCTGCGTATTGCCCTCCACTTACTATAACAATGACTGATTTTCTGCTTTTTTATACATCTTTGTGCAGATCCTAAGTACCGCCATTTCTTCAATGCAACCCAGCCTGAGAGTTAAAACTGATGGATGATTAACTCATGGATTGGAGTACTGAACAAATTAGGATAGGCTAAACTTATGACTATGAACACTTGAACTTGAAATTTATGTTACATTATTATGTTCTTAAGTAATATTGATGAAGTGGGTTGAGAACATTAGATAGTGTTGACCTACATGTTTATTTTCCAACGTTCTTATCAATGATTATGGTTGTGACAGTCGTTCTAATGTTTCTAACCTCATTTATTTCGTACCAAATTGTATGCTTGAAAACTGGTTTTGACCTTATAAAACTCCATTGGTATCCATGCCTTAACGAGGGGACACCTTAGTTCATGTTATGCTGACTAAAGTCATAAGTATTCATAGGGACCATTATAGCAGATTAAGTATTTAGCTTTGTCAACACCCAATTTCGTCCGGGCAAATAAATTAATTCAGATTATAAAATAAATACAAAAATTAAAATAAAAGGGTTGATATCTAGTTTTGTTATATTATTATCATTTAAATAATAAAAAAAGAGAGACTTTGGTCCTATTATATTCAATGAATAAAGTTTTAAAATAAAATTCATAAAAAAATATATATAGTAAGAAATCAGTCTGTTAAAAATTTGGTTAAAAAAATAAAAATAAATAAATAATAATAACAATAATAATAAATAAAATTTGAATTTTTCCATTACAAAACAAAAAAAAGACTAAAAAAGAAAAGGTGGTGATTTTAAAAAATAAAATAAAATAAAATAAATAATTAATAATAAAAAAACGAAAATAATAAGAAAATAACAAAAATATCTAAATTAAAACAACAGAATCTGAAAATTTAAAAAAAATAATAAAATAAATAATAATAAAAACAAATATAACAATAAAAATAACTGCTTCCAAACTTGATTTGCAAGTTTTAAAAAAATAAATAAATAAAATAATAATAAATAAAACAATAAAGAAATAGTCAACTCTCTAACTTCCCACTCTCCTAACTCCACGTAATATTTTCTTAAAAAAAATAATAATAATAAAGAGAATTGTGAAACTGTTCAAAACAACTCACGTTCTCTACTCCATAAAAATAAAATTAATAATAAATAATAAATTGTTACTGTTAGAAAATGGCTTAAGTCTAATTCTTAGGTAGATTCATTTTGAAGATTAATTTAAAAAAACTAATAAATAAGGAGAATGGGTCAAAGAGTGGTAACTTCTCTGAACCACCTTGATTTCAAAAAAATAAAAAAATAAAAATAAAAATAAAAATAATAATAATGCAAATAAAAAAGGGGAGAAAAAGCACACGAGGGATCATTTTTTAGTCACAAGAAGAACACATGTGGGAAGGAGGAGAAAAGAAAAAGAAAAAAACATTGGGGAAGAACAAGAAAGACATGAGAGCAGGAAAGAATAATTACTCCTGACAGAGAGAGGAAGAGACTAAGGGAAAGCATCAGGTATATTTTTCTTTTTACTCGTTTTAAGTTTTACTGCATAAAATAAAAAACAACCCCAATTATTCCTATTTGATCAACATACATCTCCATCTCCATGAACGCATGTTCCATTACATTTCTGTATTTATGTTTCTCCGTTGCACCATCTTTGCATTATGTTTCCTATACAACACATACTATCACAAATTACACCAAGCAACCAACCCACGCTTCAAAAGCCACCACCAAAGCACCCAAAACCACCATGGACAGCAATGTCGTGAGCCCCACCACGGGCAGCCGCAAAACGGCCATGAAAACGCCACTTTTCTACTCCGAACGCCACCGCCGCCGTCGTCGGTGGCATCCGCCAACACCGTCGCTGGCCTCCACCATCGCCGTCGGTGGCCTCCACCGTCGCGGCTACCGCCAACACAAGTCACCTCGACCCTCACCAACCATGGCTGCTGCCACCTCCATTGTCTCCATAGCATGTGCCTTCCAAACCCTGGATGGGTTTCTAGTTAGTGGGGGTGCTGCACACACCCCCTGTGGTTGTGCCTGCACCCTTTACTCCCCCAATTACCAAAATGTCCTTAACCCAAGATTGAGTTTCTTATTGGTGGGGTTACTTCCTACACCCCCATTAACTAAGTTCCGCACCAACATTCTCCACAATTACTAAAGTGCCCCTAACCCAAGTTGAGTTTCATTGAGTCATGTTCCATTTTTGCATGCATGATTTCATTAAAAATTCTATGTTGCATATAACTGTCGCATGTTATTTTCCAACACCAAATTTGATATATACTCCAATCCTTAAAGCCCAGGCTTTAAACCTGACACTGTTCCTCAAAGCCCAGGCTTTAAACCTGGCACCGTTTCTCAAAGCTCAGGCTTTAAACCTGGCCCCGTTCCTCAAAGCCCAGGCTTTAAACCTGGCACTGTTCCTCAAAACCCAGTCTTTAAACCTGGCACCGTTCTCAAAGCCCAGGCTTTAAACCTGGCCGCGTTCCTCAAAGCCCAGGCTTTAAACCTGGCCCCGTTCCTCAAAGCCCAGGCTTTAAACCTGGCACTGTTCCTTAAAGCCCAGGCTTTAAACTTGGCACCGTTTCTCAAAGCCCAGGCTTTAAACCTGGCACCGTTTCTCAAAGCCCAGGCTTTAAACCTGGCACCGTTTCTCAAAGCCCTGGCTTTAAACCTGGCACCGTTTCTCAAAGCCCTGGCTTTAAACCTGGCACCATTCCTCAAAGCCCAGGCTTTAAACCTGGCATTGTATCTCAAAAGCCCAGGCTTTAAACCTGGCACTGACACCATTCAATTACCTTATTTTCAAACATAAACTTTCAAAAATAAAATCAAAACAACCAACAATCTTATCATCAAAGAACTATGTAACCCTGATTCTCTATCCTTATAAAGATACGTAGGAGCGAGGTCAAATCCTTGTCGGGCTCTCCTTTAAACTAAAAATGTTTTGTTTTGTTATTATTTGCAATTATATTCTTTTGGAAAGGATAAATATTTAAAAAAAAAACCACACTCTTTTATTTTACTTATTTAGTTAAAGGTACCGCCTTAAGGCGGGCGTTGTGGGGTGCTAATATCTGCCCCACACGTAACCGACTCTCGAACTCTGAATCTGGTTTTGTGAACTTGCCTTATCTAATTTTTGGTTTTCCATAGTTTTTCCTTTAATAAATTATGGTGGCGACTCCTCTGTTTTGAAAATTAAAAATAAAATGATTTTTGTTCGCCGT